>Ga0157357_1000001_pt1 | contig 273803 bp, 241 predicted proteins | sample AttcapACBM1_FD_111485 | JGI IMG/M metagenome (GOLD analysis project Ga0157357, IMG submission 111485) | Fungus gardens microbial communities from leaf cutter ant in Botucatu, State of Sao Paulo, Brazil - Atta capiguara ACBM1 | ecosystem: Host-associated > Fungi > Mycelium > Unclassified ... | reverse complement strand
CATTAGGATTTCTCGTCACGACGGTGAACCTCGAGTGACTATGGATGGCACGCTCCTGCCGGATGACAGCATTCCTTTGCGGGATGATGGACAAAATCACAATGTCGATATTATTCAGCGCTGACCGTCCGCTCTGTGCCAGGAGCGGACCTTATAAACACTAAAGTACGATCGTTTAGGGGCAGTCTATGGTGAGTTATTATAGTGAGAACTCATCACGACCGAAGAAGATCGTAACAGATTCAGCCCCCTTGAGAGCGCAACATATAAATCAGTTGTGGACAATCCATCCGAGGCGTTCAGGCAGAGGCCAGCGCATGACTTCGCCGGTCTCTTCCTGAAAGGCAAGCATCAATATCTGTCCAGTAAAGTCTGCGTGTTCTTTGGGACCAGAGGGGCACTCGCCCAGCAAATTGCTGACATGGGCTGCTACTGAAAATATGTTATTTCTTCAGGAGGATAAAAGTTGCGAGGGTGAACGAACTGAAGGTCACGGACGTCTGCGACTGGACATACGTCCCTAACCAGCAGTGTCGCTTGATTAATACAGAAAATGCTCGGTATGCCGGTCGCCAAAAAGCATGATGCCGAGCCCGGTCAGCATGACCAACACGCCGCCCATCTTGATGAGCGAAACCGGCCGTCTTATGGTGCCCAACAGACCAAAATGGTCGATCACCTGTGATGAGAGCAACTGTCCGACAATCGCCAACCCGAGCGGGGCTGAAAAACCGATTTTTGGTGCAAGTACCACATAGCTGAATAACGCACAGGCACCGATCTTTCCGCCCGTCAGACTCCACAGAGGCTGTGAAGGGATGGCAGCAAGGGCGGTGAAAACCCCTCCACGTAGCAGAGAGTAAACGCCGAGGCTCAACGCTAAGGCCGTAAAGGAAAACAACGCGGCGGTGACCGGGTCGCCCTCGAGCCCTTTTGCAAGCTGGCTGTTCAGTGTTGTCTGCAGGTAATACCCAGACCTGCTGCAAAAGCCAGTACGTAATAAATCGCGCTCATGCTGTTCATCTCAGTTAGTTTGCCTGCACCAGCGGCAGGAATTTTTCCGCAAAGATGTCAGGCTCATACCCTGCTGCCGCAAAAAGGTGTTCGCTTGATTCATCAATGGCTGCGCGAAGGCGTTCACTGTCCACACCCGCTTTCCCGGCTAACGCCGTCTGAAATGCAGAATGGAGGTCGGAGGTAAAAAACACCAGATGGCGGGGTGTAAAGGTATTGATCCCGTCGAACATAAATTCAAACACCTTGCTGGTTTCAGGGTTAAGCAGACCGCTGAAAGGATAGCGCTGGCGCAGGTCTCCGACGTTTTCCGGCGCACACCAGGTCTGTCAATGAGCTCGGGAGATGTCATCAGGGCGTTATGAAGCCGGGTGATGAGCCTGACAATGATGTTTGGGTTTGGCTCCCGCTCAATACGAATCCCCATGTCTATAAGGGTTTGGCAAGGGGGAACGCATGATGGAGTTATGGCGCGCATAGCGCCCCCGCTTTTTTGCTTCTGTTGTGTAGATAAAATGCGCGTCTGTGGAGGAGGATGGGGGCATTTTTTTCAGGCGGGCTGAACCAGGATGGTTGCTGCTGCTCCGCCAGAAAAAAGGCTATTCGTGATTCAGGAAAATATTTCCCATCGAATCAACGCGTTGAAATCAAGTAATTAATCTCGGATCGTTCCAGAGACGAAATCCTCCCTCGAATGCCAGTGTGTTGTCGCCTTTCCGGCACTTTGGCGGGAGTGAGTCGAGTTCATCTACGTTTCCTCCGCCTAAAACCACGTAGTCAGGCTGCAACGCGGTGGTCAGCATCTCCACCACGTCAAAAACCCGCGCCTGCCATTTTTTGTTCCCCTTTTTTACCCGGTAGGCTTCACCTACGTAGTGTTCGTAGCTATTGCCTTTGCGATAAGGTAAGTGAGCGATCTCCATGGGCTGAGCGACGTTTTCGATGATCATCGCAGCCCCTAGTCCCGTGCCAAGACCGAGGAACAGCATGCGTCCGCCCTGATAGGAACCCAGCGCCTGCATCAGGGCGTCGTTGACGATACGAACAGGGCAGCCAAAGGCGCCTGCATAGTCAAACCCCACCCAGCCCTCACCGAGGTTGGCGGGCTCCCGAATGGGTTTATTGTCCGCGACGGGACCCGGAAACCCCATCGCGATCACATCATAGGACATGCCTTCAGCCAGGGTCTTAACCGCGGCAACCATGTCTGCGGCCGACATGTTTTTTCCACTATCTGCCTTCTTTTTTACCCCGCCAGTGCTGGAGAGGATCTTCACATGGCTTCCGCCGATGTCGATGGACAAAACAACATGATCTTTCTTTTTTTTAGTTTGCCGCGTCATTGGTAATTCTCCATAGGCTCAAACGGGATCGACCCAGCCGCCGGGGGGCATAAAGTCCGCCATAGCGGCAGGCCCCCAGGTTCCTGGTTTGTAGGCAGGTGGAACGGTTTTATCCTTCAGTACGGGTTCGACGATTTTCCAGGCCAGCTCTGCTGCATCCTGCCTGGTGAAAAGCTGACGATCGCCCGCCATGGCATCGCCAATCAGCCGCTCGTAGGGCGCCATATCGCCCAGACCATCGTCCAGCGCGGTGAGTTCGACCGCTTCACCCCGCATCTTTTCGCCGGACGCCTTACGTCTCGCGCCAATGCCGATCGTAATATCCGGGCCGAGGCGAAAGCGGATATAGTTGGCGGGCTCGTCGGTAATTTCATCGAAAAGGGTAACCGGCGGTCGCCTGAAGCGCACAACCACTTCCGTGGCATGCGCGGGTAAATTTTTCCCAGCACGGATATAGAAGGGAACGCCACTCCAGCGCCATGTTGTAATCTGAAAGCGAACCGCAGCGAAGGTCTCCGTCGGAGAAGACGCGGCGACACCCGGTTCATCGGTATAGCCTTCAAACTGACCCCGAACCACGTCATCGTCTGACAGCGGCGGCATGGCCTTTAACACCTGGACTTTCTCATCAACCAGATCGTCGGATGCGCCGGAAGAGGGTGGTTCCATGGCAAGTAACAGAAGCACATTAACCAGGTGATTCTGGATCACATCACGGATGCAGCCAACTTCGTCATAGAATTTGCCGCGTCCCTTGATGCCGAAGTCCTCAGCCATGGTGATCTGAACGCTTTCGATATGTTCGCGATTCCATATGGGTTCAAGGAAGCTGTTCGCAAAGCGAAAGTAGAGGAGGTTCTGGATGGCCTCCTTGCCCAGAAAGTGGTCGATGCGGAAAATCGCGTCTTCATCGAAAACCTTGTGCAGCACCTCGTTCAGCTGCTTTGCCGAAGCGAGATCGCGGCCAAACGGCTTTTCCACCATAAGTCGGGCGTCTTTCGCGATACCGGCCTCTGCCAGCCCCCCCGCAACCGTTTCGAACAGGGAGGGGGGAATGGCAAGGTAGTAGAGCGGGTTATGATGACCGGCAAGCGCCTCGCGCAGCCCGTCGAATGTTGACTGAGATCGATAATCGCCTGAAACGTAGGAAAGCCTGTCCGCCAGTGCGGCAAAGACCGCCTGATCGACCACATCGACATGTTTTTCAACTGCCTCTTTTGCACGCGCGATCAACTGGTCACGCGTCCAGTCTTCAAATGCAACACCGATAATGGGCGTACTAAGCGTTTTACGCTTCACCATTGCATAGAGAGAAGGGAAGATCATCTTGTAGGCAAGATCGCCGGTGACACCGAACACTACCAGCACATCTGATCGTTGCTGCGCCATCGCTGTGTACCTCCGCGTTACCTGGTTTTTTCCAAATGGCCGCCGAAGGCGTGCCGCATGGCTGAGAGGACTTTTTCGGCAAACAGTGCTTCGCCACGAGAAGAGAAACGCCCGAAAAGAGCAGACGCGAGAACCGGAGCAGGAACGCCCGTGTCGACAGCCGCCTGCAATGTCCAGCGCCCTTCACCGGAATCAGACACGCGGCCATCATAATGGTTGAGATTCGGGTCCTGTTTCAACGCCTCGGCTGTCAGATCCAGCAGCCAGGAGCCGATCACCGAGCCATGTCGCCATACCTCTGTAACGGCGGGAAGATTGATATCAAAACGATAATATTGCGGACTGGAAAGGGGCGCGGTTTCCGCATCAACCTCCCGCTCGCCGGTTCCGCTATTGGCGGCCTTTAATATGTTCAGGCCTTCGGCATAGGCGGCCATGACACCATATTCAATGCCATTATGTACCATCTTGACGAAGTGTCCGGCGCCTGCTGGCCCGCAATGAAGATAACCTCTCGGCGCCGTGCCCAGGGCCGCATCTTCCGCAATGTTCTGACCGGCACCGGGCGCAAGCGACGCAAAAATCGGGTCCAGGCGCTTCACGGCCGCCTGCGGGCCGCCAATCATCAGGGAGTAGCCACGCTCGAGGCCCCAAACGCCACCCGATGTGCCGACGTCGATATAGTCGATTCCGAGAGGTGAAAATTCCCTGGCGATATCGATAGCTTCACGGTAAAAGGAGTTGCCCCCATCGATAATAGCGTCGCCCTTATTCAGCGCTGCTGCGAACTCCCGCGCAATCTTTGGTGTTATCGCCGCGGGGAGCATGAGCCAGACCGCGCGCGGCGCCTCCAGCTTCGCAATCAGATCGCCAGGGGATAACGCGCCGGTTGCGCCTTCTTTAACCAGTGCGTCAACGTTATCGGCGTTCACGTCGTAAACGACGCATTCGTGGCCCTGTTTAAGAAGGCGACGTACCATGTTGGCGCCCATGCGGCCGAGACCTACCATTCCAATCTGCATATCATTCTCCATTGCCAATGCGGGTTTGATCGTTCGGTTCATTTACGACGTGAACGGTAAAATCGGTGTTTTCCCAATGTTCAACGTCAGGCCAGTAAAAGGTAAAGACAACACGGGTTCCTGCGGTTTCGTGCTGTACAGGCAGGTCCACGTAATAGGTTCCAAGCCCCGATGAGCGCGCCGGGGAGTCAGAAACGGTAGCCCAGTCATCCGTACTCCAGTGCACCAGGGCGTTCGCTTCCGTTTCCAGCCTCAGTTGCTTCCCGACAGGAAGGGAGGATACGCGGTTGTTAAAGCGCCATATGCGCAAATGCGATCCGGTCTGATTTCTGATATAGCGTTCAACGCCTTGGGGTGGCATATCGAAGACCGCGCCATCGCGAAGCGATCGCAGCAGTTTAATATGTTCGGAATGTGCCCAGACAAGCGGCATGGCGCTACCGGAAGGACGCCCGAAGAACAGCGCCTTATCGGGAATATCGGGGCCGTCCCATACCTGTTCCGGTAACAGCCCGCCCGAGCCTGCCGATTTTTCCAGCGTGGCCAGGAGCGCCTCAGCCGCGTCGTGCCTGCCCGCTGCCAGCTCGTAATGCGCGCGTTCGCCCGCCAGCAGAGGCCATGGACGCCCCTGGCCGATACCGTCGAACGGCGCGCCGTCTGCGTGTTCGCCATAGCCATCACCGGTGTACCGATACCACAATGGCCCCTGAGGTAAATCGACCCGAAGACTGTGGTCAATAGCCTTTATCGTATCAAGGATGTGCGGGTCGTCCGCTGCACGCAGGCCGAAACGCACCAGTGCCAGGGCATCCGGGCTCAGCACATCAGCGGTCGGCAGAAGCGCCCGATCCGGTGTCTGGTTGCGAATCTCGGTATTGCCGGATGCGCTGACCTCATCCGTTGCGCCCGACGGCGCGATGCGGACATAGTGACCGGAAATGCCAATCGAGGTGCAAAAATGGGGATCCCCGGCAAAGGTCCATTTTTCAATCTGCTCATTCCAGCAGTCTGCGGTTTCTCGCAGGTGGTTTGCCGCCGCTTCATCTCCGTCTATCGAAAGCAGATCCGCGGCGGCAAGCAGTGCAGCGATCTCGACCGCCAGGGTAAACGGACTGTAGCCTGAGTCTTCCTCCCAGCGGTCCTCCGCGGTCGCCGGGCCGTTGGTCAAAATGTAGCAGGCCGCGCGGCGTAGCATAGGCATAAAGCGTTTCTGCGCTTTATTGTCGAGATAGCCGAGTCTGCGCAGCATATCCATAAGCAGAAGGGGGAATGCACACTCATCCATCTGGATGCCTGGCCAGTAGGGTTTTCCATCCAGCCACAGGTTCTGTGGCCAGCGCCCGGAGGGCTCCTGAACACGACGGAGATATTCCAGAATGGCGAGTGCCTGGTCGGCGTCGCCTGCGGCCAGGAAACCCCCTGCCGTTTCGACCAGGTCTCGCGGCCAGACCAGATGATAGCCGCCAAGATCGTCATCGCCCTTCGAAAATCCCCAGGGTATCGTCAGGCTCGCGACAACGGCGCCGGGACAATCAGCGGCTCTGTGCGAGGCCAGTACCGCCGTTGAAACCCGGTATGTATTGACGCCGTTTCGCGCTTCTTGATCGAGTGGAATGAGCCTGTCCTGCCACGCTTGCCAGTTGCGAATATACCCATCGCGCGCTTTATCAAAGCCCGCGTTAAGACTGGCGGTTGCCGCCGCTGCGGCCTCGGATTCCGTTTGGCCGAAACCAATAGCCAGCGTGGCTTCACTGCAGGCGCTGGTGAACGCCAGCTCTCCGGCAAGCGCGACATTGCCATCGTCTGCCCGCCGGTATTGGTTCACAAGGCGTCCCTGTTCTTTAAGCTGCTGCCAGCCGTCTGACATACCGACAAACCCGGCGCTCATTGCCGTCCAGGGGATGTCGCAGACGAGCGCCAGATAGCGGGAGTGGCCGGTGGCGAAAAGCACTGGCTTATCGTCAAATTCGCCGATCCAGGCGGCGTTCATTTGTCCGGCATTCACCAGATGGGGAGCGAGCAGTGCGGTGACGGTGTAATGCTCAACGTTCCCCTTCAACGCGGTGAAACGGACCCGCTGCAGCACACAGTCACGGGCCGGATCAGTAATGATGTCCTTCTCAAGCCTGTAGAGGCCGTCACGCGCCGTGTTGGTGATGGTGAAGGCCGGAATGCCTGGCGAGTGGGGTCGGGTTTCGGTCAGGCAGTCGCGCTTTTCTTCGGAGAAATAACCTTCAGGCCCCGTGATAACGAAGACGCAATCGCGGGTACAGGCGCTGTCAACGCGTGGATAATAGATTTCGTTGAGAACGCCGTGGCTCAAGGTGAACCAGACGCGCGAGTCTGATGAAAGGGCCGTGCCGATTCCGCTCTTGGCACTCGATGTCCATCGGGCTTCAATTCCTGGCCTTCCCGGGGCGGCGTCAACGCCTGCGCGTAATGGCGGGTCGTCATGCTTCATGCACGTTTGCAACGGGACGGCGTCGCTGTCAGCGTTTGACATTTTTAGGATACCTTGGCGGTCTGCGTAAAAAATCTAGACGACGACGTTGCGGAGTAAATCCTGGCTTCATGCGGCGGCTTTTCTGTCCCGGGGCAACCCGGTTCACCTTGCGCCTGAGCAATGTAGAACCAAACTCCAAGATTTATATAGCGCTGATAGTGTGTTGAATCAACCATCCCTATCAGCGCAGCAACACCGAAAATTATTCACGACAAGACGACTTTTCGCCGCTCACCTTCATCCGCACATGAACGTCTTTCTCACTGACTCATTAACCGCCGCGACCCGCTCCCCTTCATCGCGCGGACACTAAACCCGCGCCCCATCTCTGGGTAGCCAGGGCGACGATGCGCCTTGCTTCAGACGAACCCGACTGATGCCCGGCAGCGCAAGAACGTGCGTCCTGATAGCACCGCTCTCCCGTCTGGATTTTCAGCTAACCGCATGAAATCACATCATTTAAAGGGCTTTGCCCGACTACGTCGGGCGTACGGCGCTGAGCCGCATCTTTGCACTTATCGCTGTAGTCCTGGTCAGGCTAAAGGTCTGGCTCAACGATCGCTTTGTGCCCGTAGCGGACGTGATAGCAGGGTAGGTCAGATATCTAATGTACAAGACCCGATCGGGCAAGGCAGCGTGAGATACCCTGTGGCCAGCTACGTTGAGCCTGGCAGGTAAATCGACAGTGCGCCCCTGCGTAATGTCTTTTTTTGCAATGTCTAAAAGCAGAAAACTTACATCGTGTTACGACATAAACCCCATCGCTAAAGGTGACTGTATGTCACAGCCGAAAATGACAGATGCTGATTACATCTTGCTGGCCAACTTCCGCACGGAACTACGCAGATTTATTGCCTTTAGTGATAGTCAGGCACGCAATGTGGGATTGACACCACAGCAACATCAGGCGCTGCTGACTATTTGGGTAGCGCGAGAAGCAACGGCAACGGTGGGTTAGGTTGCAGAACGGCTGATTTTAAAACCGCACAGCGCGTCTGGGCTGATTAGCCGCCTGCAGAACGCCGGGCTCATCACTCGTCAGGCCGATGAATCGATTGACGCCTCAGGCGGAAGCCTTGCTTGAGGCGCGCGCTGGCGCATATCGAAGCGCTCAAAACGCGAAAACCTTTGCAGGTAGAACGGGTCGATGGGCTTGATGGCTGACAGCGCTGGAGCTGTCAGCCGTGGTTAGCGTAAACAATCGATATATTTTTGCGCCGACTGCTTCAACACACTGCTGGCATCGGCAATAATATCGCGCCCTTCAAATGCGCTGTAAAGTTTCCTGAAATCATAGGGTTGAAGTCGATTGACGATCGCAGTGATTGTTGCGGCGGGTAAAGGAAGCATATTGGGATAACTCCACATAAAAGAGACTGCGTTTGACCCTGCGCTAACCTGCACGATATCACCAGACAGCACGATGCCATCCTCCTTTGCCCAATGCAGCACGGTTCCACCTTCAAAGTGCCCTCCCAGACGTAACAGTGTCACATCAGGCATGAGGGTTTTTGTCTCACCTTCCCATAACCGCAAATAGGGGCTATCACGCATAATCCACTCGCTGTCACTGGCGTGCAGGTAAATCGGCGCATCAAAGACCGCTGCCCAGTCTTGCATGGTGCTGTAGTAATGAGGATGAGAAACCGCAATCGCGCTGATGCCGCCCAGGGCACGAACGATGTCAATCGTGGCATCGTCAAGATCAGGAATGCAGTCCCAAAGTACGTTGCCCTGCGCGCCCTTTACAAGAAAGGCCCGCTGGCCAATAGCAAATTCAGGAACCGTTTGCAGGCTGAATAATCCCTTTTCCAGCTGAGACCATTTATTACTGTGGGCCGCATGCAACGCCTCAGGTGAAATCCACTGTTGTCCTGTTGCCGGGACATACTGACGTTCGTCCTCACAGATTTTACAGCGGTCAATGTGAACATCCTGCTGTTGATATGACGTGCCGCACGTGAGGCAAATTTTGATCATCCTGCGTTCTCCCTTAACCCTTTCAGATTAATTTTAGAGCCTGTATCAGGTGCAGGTTTCAATTTGTGCCATAGGGCGTGAAGGACAATTAATGGCTGTAGACCAAAAAATGGACGTTGCTGATGTAAAACTGCGCCACCTGGGTCATGCCAAGACGCTCGTGCGCCTGAATTGATCGACGATTATCAGCCTGGATAAACAGCACCGGGGCCTTAGTACCGTAGTGACTGCGCAGTTCATCGTACAGACGCAGCAGCAGGCCCTGACCGCGGGCCCGGGTGCTGATGCAGGCCGGGCCATAAATCCAGCACTGCTTCCCGGGCGGCCAGGCACGCAACATGGCGTTCACCACCTCCGGGCCTTGCCGGAATGATGAGGTGCTAAATAACACGCCGGCAATCCCTGCCGCACACTGCGCGACTGCCACTATGGCGCCGGGGTGATTCAGCATGCCGGCAACTTTTTCGGCGGGGAAATCGCCATTCAGCGTGCCGCCATTGCCCGCTGCGTTTTCCTGAAGCAGTGCCGTGATGCCTGCCAGGTCATGCGTCGTTGCTTGCCGGACGAGATAGTTATCCGGGGTAGGCATAATGCGATACTCCCTTAAAGATGATGCCGCCGTCCGGTTTTACGGGGTATTGCGGCGGTACAATGCCCACTCATCTATGCGCTCTCCCGAAGGCAAGGTACAGTATCCCTCTTCGCCAGCCGCTGTTTTCACGCTGTCAATTTTGCCGCCGACAGCAAGGCAATGTTGGGATGCAGGATTAGCCAGCTGTGATGTCGATGTTTCACGCGGTGAGGGTGAGGACAGACAGCCAGAGAGCAGCAGAGAGAGTAAAATCGGTAAAAAGGTTCTCATATAACCTGCTTGTTGTTGAAGAGCGCATTCACATGCTATCCGGATTTATCGGGTAAATCATTATAGCCACTCAAAAGGAGAAGGATGATGTCTGACAAACCGTTAAAAATCGTCACGCTGCTGGGAAGCCTGAGGCAAGGCTCGTACAACGCCATGATCGCGCGTGCACTCCCACAGCTGGCGCCAGAGGGGATGACCATAGATGCACTGCCATCCATTCGGGATATTCCACTGTACGATGCGGATCTTCAGCAAGAAGAGGGATTCCCCGCCACGGTTGACGCGCTGGCTGCACGTATTCGCGAGGCTGATGGCGTTATTATCGTCACACCCGAATATAACTACTCCGTGCCTGGCGGTTTAAAGAATGCCATTGACTGGTTATCTCGCGTACCGAATCAACCTTTGGCGGGAAAACCGGTGGCGATTCAAACCAGTTCCATGGGCGCTATTGGTGGAGCACGTTGTCAGTATCACCTGCGTCAGATTCTGGTATTTCTCGATGCCATGGTGCTGAACAAGCCGGAATTTATGGGTGGGGCGATCCAGAATAAAGTCGATGAGCAGGCCGGGAAGGTGATTGAGCAGGGCACGCTGGAACATCTGGCAAAACAGTTAGCCGCGTTCAGTGATTTTATTCGCAGGGTAAGCGAGGGGTGATTTAAGTTAATCCTCTGAGAAGAACCACGCTCTGCAAAAAGCGTGGTTCTTAAATTGTCGATTAACGAAGTAAAGACAGCATAGTCTGAGGTACCTGATTGGCCTGGGCCAGTACCGACGATCCCGCCTGCTGCAGAATCTGCGCGCGTGACATGTTCGACACTTCCGTCGCATAGTCCGCATCCTGGATACGGCTTCGTGCTGCAGTCAGGTTAGTCACGGTGTTATTCAGGTTACTGATTGTAGACTCAAAGCGGTTCTGAGATGCACCCAGCAGGCTGCGCTGACTGTCGACGGCCTTGATGGCTTTATCGATATCTGCCAGTGGGGTGCTGCCTGATGCGGTGCCACCACTACCGCCGGTTACGGCACCCTTCAGCACGTCAAAACCAATAGCCGCAGTGCTACGGGCGGTTCCGTTAACTGTCTGGCCAGTGGTCACGCTGGTATTCTGCACGGTGCCTGACGAGGCGTTACCGGCCGCAGCAAGATCGAAGCTGTCACTGGAACTCAGGGTGATACCGATAGTCTGGCCATCCTGTGCACCGACCTGGAAATTGTAAGTGCTGCTACCCGATCCCGTGTTGAGGACTTTCAGACCGTTGAAATCTGTTTGCTTGGTATCGCGGTCAATCTCCTGCATACGCTGGTTAACTTCAGCCTGGATTGAGTCAATATCGGATGCTGAGTTGGAGCTGTTCTGAGCCTGAACAGTCAGGTCACGGACGCGCTGCAGGTTGTTGTTTATTTCATCCAGTGCACCTTCAGCCGTCTGAGACAATGAAATACCGTCATTGGCGTTACGTGCGGCAACCGTCAGGCCGTCAATATTTGATGTGAAACGGTTAGCAATCGCTTCACCGGCCGCGTCATCTTTGGCGCTGTTGATACGCAGGCCCGATGACAGGCGCTCGATAGCCGTACCCAATGATGACTGTGACTTATTCAGGTTGTTTTGAGTAATTAACGACAGAACGTTTGTGTTGATCACTGACATGGTAAATTCCTTCTTATAGAAACGTATTATTTACGCATTATTATTATCGAGCTGACTACGCCAAACTTTAATGAAAAGACGCCAGTTAAGATTAATTAGTGAATGGTTTTTTTTACAGGGCGGTGAAGTTGTAAATACAGAAACAACTCAGAAAAAAGTTATTATAAGCACACACAAACCTCAATCAGAAGAATAACTTTTTAAAGGTTAAAAACCTTTTGTTACAGCATTTATCATCAAAAAGCACAGATGATTAAATATTTACATTATTAGCCGCATGGTATGATGAGTCATGTTTTTTCTGTAACACAGCCTCTCATTAAGGAAATTACATTAACTCTCCCTAATTAAAAAGTAAGATATATCATTATCCGGCATTACGATGATAATAATTATTTTTTTACATTTCCCCACAAGAAAGACAGACGTCCGTAGTCAAGAAAATTGCTGGCAGCGTTAAAACCAGTTTGTCATGAAAAACGACGGGAGTTCAGCCTTGGCTCTCATGCCCGGGGACATCGGTTAGCGGACGGGTAATAATGTTGAACGGGTTTCTCGTGTTCAGCTTAAGCAGAGAAGGGACGAACGGGGAACCGGTCTGGGAAAAGACAACATCAAACGGCAGCGCGCTGATGGCAAGGTGTACCATCAGCGCGGAAGATAAAAATTTCGGCCAAACCAGAATTACATTTTTGCGAACTGTGCAGAGAGGTAATCCCCCGTCTGCGTCATTGAAGACACCAGCGTACTCAGATTGGTGAACTCCGTTTTATACTGCGCCATGACCGCGGTGATCTGATCATTAACGTTGTTATATTGATCAGACAACTGTTTTAGCGAGGTATTAATCCCTGTCGTCGCGTTTGATACCGTGCCGTTGCTGGCTAACATATCATTGAGTCTGTTGGTCACCTGCGTCGCGAACCCCGTAGTTTTGCCATCACCGGTCAGAAAACTTAAAACATCTGCAGGCTGATTGGTTAAGGCGGCATTCAGCTTGGTGCTGTCTACCGTCAGGTCACCTTTATCGTCCTGGGTAATGCCGAGTTGTGAGAGTACCTGAATGCTTCCGCTACCCTGAGGATCGGAAAACTGGCTGCGCAGGCTGGTCTGGATATTCATTAACGTATTATCCCCCAGCAGATCGCCATTATCGGTACTTGGCGCCTGGCCTTCCTGCACGGGTGTATAATTTGTCTGATCTGCAATGGTTTTTTGCAGGGAATTATAGGCATCAACGTACGTCTGAATCGCCGTCGCCATAGGCGTGGTATCCGTGGCGATAGATAAGGTTTCAGGGGAACCGCTGTTAACTTTATTCAGATTCAGTGTGACCCCTTCAGGCGCATCGGTGACGATGTTGCTGCTGCGCGTGATAGCCAAACCGTTTATCTTCAACTGAGCATCCTGAGCAGCAACCTGCTGTGTCATGCCGTTATTACTGCCGCCACTGCTGTAACTGATATACTGTGACAGCGTCGAGTCATTGGTGCTGACGGTCATCGCATTCGCGGTACCGCTATCACGTGCGGTCAGGGACAAATAGTAGGTGTTATCGTTTGCCATAATCACGCTGGCATTAACGCTACCTTGCTGCTTGTTAATTGCATCACGGATATCTGTCAGACTGGTCTGATCCTGGTTTAAGGTCACGGTCAGCGGCGATTTCTGCCCAGACTGGCTGATGGTAATCGTACGTGATGCCATGCTGCTGTCACCGAGATCGGTACTTTCGCTGCTGGCGGACTTAGAAAGCAGAGACTGCGCGGCGGCGAGCTGATCGACCTCAACGGAATAGTTTCCGGCTGCGGCACCGCTGGCAAGCGTGGCAGTAAAGGCGGTATTTGAGCTGGTGACTTTGGTTGTGGCAATGCTCGAGGCATTTTCCAGCGCAGAGGCGGCCGTTTGCAATTTCGACATTGAACTCTGAACCACGCCCCAGGCCGTCAGCTGCGCATTATAAGACGCCTGCTGATTAGTAATCGGTGTCAGTTGCGCCTGCTCAGCTGACTGTAAATTATCATATAACGTGTTGAGGTCGAGGTTAGTACCAGCGCCAAGTGTGCTTATGCTTGCCATATTCTTGTCCTGATGAAGTGACACCAGAATTAAAAATACAATGCATTAATCAGGGGTTTTTCTGATTTTAAATGTTGTTGTAAATCGGTTTATTGTCATTACTTAACCATCAATTTTCTGTTAAGGAGGTAAAAAATTGTTAACGCAATAACAATTTGAAATTCTTCCGGGGCGGTTAATTTGGCTTTTGAATAATCTACATCGGTGCCGTCTGCAAACACATCAGCGATTAATCAGTCATTTAGCCAGCATCCTCTACCTTAAGCCAAATTCATTTTTCCTAATCATCATGGCTCAGTTATTCACTCTGCTTATCCTGTTTTAACCACGATCGACGACAAATTGATGCAAAAAACGGAAAAATACTTAATGCAAATTATGCAGTGTCCTGAAAATATCCGTCGCTAATCAATGCGTTTACAACCGGGCCAGAAAGGTGGATGACTGCTTTTTATTGCGTATTCTTCCCTGTTTTCGGTAAAAAATATTTTCGCTGCGCCTTAAGTTTACGATTGTTACATCCATTTACGGCAGCGATCGAAACGTTAACAAAGGTGCACGCTGAAGCACATACCGCAAAGCGGAGCCCAACCCGATGTCAGGGCGCAGGGGGACGTGAAGAGGTGCATATTGATCCGTCGGCCTTATGCCTGTCGGGAAAAACGTGCGTCAAAAAGGAAGGGGATGTTTACCGCCTGTCTGACGATCGCACTGAATTCAGGATGCTCCGGATTGAGAAGATAATTCGATTCCACGGGCGAAAGGGCACTGGGCACGCGAAGTGCGACCGATCCTCCGCTTTGTATCCAGGCATCACCAAATAAACGCAGCGCTGCAGGCGCTTCCGGTGCGGCCCAGTCGTCAGGAAGTTGCTTGATATCAATCCATTCAATCAGCCTGTCGGGAACGTCAATGCTCATGAGGGTAAAAAAGTCCAGCACGCTGGCGCTTTGCAGATGGATAAGCGTCTCCAGCATGGTGAGGGAAGCGGTTTCAGAAGCGTAGACCATCGATACGCCGACGCTGTTCCAGCGTCCGCCGCCTTCACGGGCACCAAAACCGCTCCAGGCCGACCCCAGATAGCGCGTTTTGGTCATGCGATAGAGCTTCAAGAATACACACCGTGTTCAAGCCGGGTAATGAGTTTCAGCACTTCATAAGCCCCGGTTTCTGACGCAACCAGATCGGCCGGTTTTTTATTGCCTAAGGCGCGCGCAGGCTCATTGAGCCACTGCCGTGCCTTTTCTTTATCACCCTCAAACAGCTCAACCGCACGATCCATCACGCGAATAAAACGCACCAGCCGTTCGCTCTGCTCCGCAGTAAAGCGGCTTTTAACGCCGCGGGTGAAGGTTGAGCCCGCAATGCCGGTCATACGGCGCAGTTCTGCCTGAGAGATTTGCGCCCAGGTGACAATGCGACTGGCTACCGTGCCGTCCAGACCATCATCGATTTGATCCATCAGCATCACGCCGTCAGCACTGCTCAGGCCAGCAAATTGCCATAGACGATCCGGTTCTACAGCGGATACGGGTAAAGTGAACTGTTTCATCATCACCTCCATTTGGTTGTTCTATTATAGCCAAATGGTGATATCGTTCAATCAGTTATTGATGCACTGTCATCATAAGAAAATAAAGTCGTTTTATCATTTCTCTGGCTGCAGACAGAGACACGAAGTTATACCGCCTTGACGGTCAGCGCCGGGGCTGACAAGAAAACGTAAAGCGTGGCTGAAAACAAAGGAAAAACGGCTACGAACGACGCATTTAGCTGGACGTCATTACAGGTACGCCATGGTCAGTGTGGCTTCTACAGACAGGGCATCATTTTTTAACATGGCAAGATTTTTACCCAAGGCAACTCTTATCGATGACTGTGTTATATTGCCGCTCTTAAACGCAGGTACTGGGCTCAACCGATAGGGACTATCCGTTATGAAACGACACGATATTAATTCTTCCTCTCTTTTCCGCAGTGCGGGATTCGACCCGACGTCAGGCGTACTGGAACTTGAATACCGCAATGGCACCTGCCGTCGCTGGCTTGCCGTGCCTGCTCATACCTATCAGGGATTCTGTGCTGCCCTCGATCAGGACGCTTTTTTCCGCGAAAGTATCGACAACCGTTTCTTCTCCATGTATCAAAAGAGTGATGCCTAAGCGCATTGCTGAAGCCCTGAAAACATTGACCGCCGTCACCGTTTTCAGGGCATTGACGTGGCAGGGATAACCAGACACATTCGGGTCTGCCTGTTTCTGGCTGCCAGTATTATCCCTGCAGGCTGATCTTTCTGTCTGCGCAGTGAGGTAACGATGAAAAAATCGCTTATCCGCGTTTTTTTAAGTTTAGTCACCCGCATGGCTGTGGTACTCGTTGCACTGACAGGAATAACGGTTGCCGCCGAAAACATTCCCTCGTCCGCGCGCTCCGCTGAGCAACCCTGCTGTGGTCCCGTCACGCCTGCCGCTCAGGCGATCCTCACCGTGCTTGATCGGTCGGACGTTGAGCATTTATGGCTCAATCATCATCACGTCAACTGGGAAACCGGTCAGCCTGACAAGCCCGATGACTATTCAGGCCCCGGCAATCATACTCACTGCAGTGCGTTTGCGGCGGCCATGGGGGCCCGGCTGGGTGTGTATATGCTCAGGCCACCACAGCACAGCCAGATATTGCTGGCAAGCGCGCAGACACGCTGGTTCGACAGTCAGGAAGGGCGTCAGGCAGGCTGGATTAGGGCGGCCGATGCACTACATGCACAGCAGCTTGCTAACCAGGGAATGCTGGTCGTGATTTCCTATGAAAGCCCCGATAAGCACAGGCCCGGTCATATCGTTATTGTCCGACCTTCATTAATTACGCTGGCGAGATTGCGCGCAGAGGGGCCCTACATCACCCAGGCCGGAACCCATAACCTGCTTGTTGGCAATGCAGCCACTGCGTTTGCGGGCCACCCGGGGGCCTGGCCTGACGGCGTGAAGTTTTTTGCGCACGCATTACGGCAATGACGCCGGGAGAGATGCGAGGCCAGTTTAGCCTGTGGTGTAAACGGCCTGGAACAGTAGCGTTCTGCCCGCCATTTTTTACGCCCGAATCTGAATCCCTTCGGTAATGATGTGCTGGACACTCTTCACCGTTTGTTCAAAAAACACAGGATCGCTGAGTGTTTTACCGGTAATCGCCTCAACCTGTACCCCAAAATCTGCGTAATGCTGAGTGGTGGCCCACAGCATAAAAATCAACTGCATCGGATCGATGGGTGCGATCAACTCATCTTTAATCCAGCCGCGAATCACGTCCGATTTATCCTCCACCAGCGTTTTCAGGCTGCCGCCCAGCTCCTGTTTCAGCAGCGGTGCGCCCTGAACCATCTCCAGACAAAATAATCTTGAGGCCTGGGGATGGTCACGGGAGACGCAAAGCTTCAGACGAATATATTCCCGTATTGCTTCCAGAGGATGCTGATCGGACTGCAGTGCTTTAAGCGGTGCCAGCCAGATATCCAGCAGCCCTTTGAGCACCGCAATGTATAAATCTTCTTTCGAGGGAAAGTAATAGAACAGATTGGTTTTCGAGACATCCGCGCGTTCAGCAACCTGCTCAAGACGGGTGCCGTGAAAGCCATACAGTGAGAAGAATTCCAGTGCAGCGGCCATGATAGCGCCACGTTTGGCAGCAACCGCTCGCGAACGTCGCGTCACAGATTTTGATGGCGTTTTCGCGGCGAGGTTTTCTCCGGCGTCAGATCCCGGGTTTTCGGACAATGGCTTCACAACATTTCCCTGATACACACAACAAGGCCAAAAGCATAACAAATAGGCATTAAGGCGACTATCGTCATACGCGTTATTTATAAACAACAACCCAGCACAACCAATATTTAACAAAACTGCACCATTTGCGCTCAACTCTGCCTGATTAACGTGCAGTTATTTTTGAGTAAATGGTCTGTTTTAGACCATTTGCTCCATTACAAATCTACACAATCCCATAACATTCTGTTTTAAATGACTTTTTAAAAACTGGCATCCGCTTTGCAAATGTCCTTACGTCAGGAGATTTCAGCACGGTGCAACAGGAACGCGCAGGACGCACTTAAGCCGCGCAGAGATTTTCGCAAGCCCTTGTTGTCGTCCCAATTATTTTCAATCGAGGTGAGCTATGAAAATCGGTGTCTTTATTCCTATCGGTAACAACGGTTGGCTAATTTCAGAAACTGCGCCGCAGTACAAACCAACCTTCGAACTGAATAAAACCATTGTGCAGAAAGCAGAGCACTACCATTTCGACTTCGCGCTCTCGATGATCAAACTGCGCGGCTTCGGCGGTAAAACGGAATTCTGGGAACACAACATGGAGTCATTCACGTTGATGGCCGGTCTGGCCGCCGTAACGTCCCGCATTCAGCTCTACGCCACCGCCGCCACCCTGGTCATGCCACCGGCAATCGTTGCGCGCATGGCTGCCACAATTGACTCCATCTCCAACGGCCGGTTCGGCGTGAACGTGGTAACCGGCTGGCAGAAACCGGAATACGAACAAATGGGCATGTGGCCTGGCGATGACTATTTTACCCGCCGCTACGATTACCTGACCGAATATGTCAGCGTACTGCGCGATCTGTGGGGAACAGGGCACTGCACGCTTGACGGCGAATTTTTCAAAATGGATGACTGTCGCGTCAGTCCACGCCCGCAAAGCGAAATGAAAGTCATCTGCGCCGGACAAAGTGACGCCGGCATGGCGTTTTCCGCCAAACACGCCGATTTTAACTTCTGCTTTGGCAAAGGCGTCAACACGCCAACCGCTTTTGCACCTACCGCAGCCCGCATGAAAACAGCGGCTGACGCTGAAAACCGTGACGTGTCCTCTTACGTGTTGTTCATGGTGATTGCCGATGAAACCGACGAGGCCGCGCGCGCCAAATGGGAGCTGTACAAAGCCGGTGCTGATGCGGAAGCCCTGTCATGGCTCACCGACCAGAGCAGTAAAGATACCCGCTCCGGCAGCGATACCAATGTTCGCCAGATGGCCGATCCCACGTCAGCGGTCAACATCAACATGGGGACGCTGGTCGGCTCCTGGGCCAGCGTCGCCAGAATGCTTGATGAGATCGATACGGTTCCCGGTGCGGGCGGCGTATTGCTGACCTTTGACGATTTCGTCGAAGGCATTGAAAACTTTGGTCGTTACATCCAGCCGTTAATGAAAACGCGCCAGCACATCGGCATTGAGCAGAAAGAGGTCGCATGATGAACATTGTTGAAAATCAAACCGTGGTTCGCCGCGCGCCCGATAATGCTGGCGAGGAAAGGGTGCTGGCCGCGCGTCCTGAAGCGATTGGTTTCACCCCGCAGCAGACGGCGCTTATTGTGGTGGATATGCAAAACGCTTACGCCTCGCAGGGCGGTTATCTTGATCTGGCAGGCTTTGACGTGTCTGCCACCGCGCCGGTCATTGCCAATATCAAAGTGGCGATTGCCGCTGCTCGCGCGGCAGGCATAAAAGTGATTTTTTTCCAGAACGGCTGGGACAATCAGTATGTCGAAGCCGGGGGCGCGGGCTCGCCCAACTTCCATAAATCCAATGCGCTGAAAACAATGCGCAAACGTCCCGAGCTGATGGGCAAACTGCTGGCGAAAGGGGACTGGGATTACGATCTGGTCGATGAACTGCAACCCCAGCCGGGCGATATTGTGCTGCCAAAACCACGCTACAGCGGCTTCTTTAATACCCAGTTGGATAGCCTGCTGCGCAGCTACGGCATTCATCATCTGGTTTTTACCGGCATCGCCACCAACGTGTGCGTCGAATCCACCCTGCGTGACGGCTTCTTTCTGGAATATTTTGGCGTCGTACTGGAAGACGCGACACACCAGGCGGGCCCCGAGTTTGCGCAAAAAGCCGCGATTTATAACATCGAAACGTTTTTTGGTTGGGTCTCCAGCGTAAGCCATTTCTGCGACGCGGTTGGTTACAAAACTGAACAAAACGCGGCCTGACCGCTTGTGAAAAGGACAATGAACGATGCCTAAACGCGCCATTATTCCAGCCGGCAGCGGTGTTCCGCTGGCGCCATTTGTTCCCGGTACGCTTGCCGATGGGGTCCTGTACGTTTCCGGTACTTTGCCTTTTGATAAAGACAACAACGTCGTACATGTGGGCGATGCGGCAGCACAAACCCGCCATGTACTGGAGATCATCAAAAGCGTGATCGAAACCGCAGGCGGCAGCATGGATGACGTCACCATGAACTCGATTTTTATCACCGACTGGGCGAATTACGGGGCAGTGAATCAGGTCTATGCGGAGTATTTCCCGGGTGAAAAACCGGCAAGGTTCTGCATTCAGTGTGGGCTGGTGAAACCGGATGCGTTGATCGAAATCGCATCGATTGCCCACCTTGGCAAATAATCTGTTCGGTGATGTATTTCATCTGAGGAAACAGTATGTATTACAAGGTATTGGGTCAGCAAAACGCTGATGCAGAAACCGTCGTGCTCTCCTCGGGTCTCGGCGGCTCCGGGGGATTCTGGCAGCCTCAACTGGCGATGCTCTCGGCGCATTTTCGGGTGGTGGTCTATGACCAGTACGGCACCGGCGCCAGTCAGGGTAGCGTACCCGCCGGTTACCGGATGGAGGATATGGCCGATGAGCTGGCAGGCTTACTTAACGCGCTGAATATCAGCCGCTGTCATCTGGTCGGTCACGCACTGGGCGGCATTATGGGTCTGCATCTTGCCCTGCGTTATCCCGCTCTGCTGCAAAGTCTGGTGGTAATTAATGGCTGGACAGTCCTTAACAGCCAGACGCGCCGCTGCTTCGACGTCCGTCGGAACCTGCTGCTTAACAGCGGCGTAGATGCCTACGTGCAGGCGCAGCCGCTGTTTCTGTACCCGGGTGACTGGCTTTCTGAACATGAAGCTTTCCTGCAGGAAGAGCGCCAGCATCAGGTGGCGAACTTTCAGGGGATGGAAAACCTGCTGCATCGCCTGCAGGCGCTGATGGACTCCGATCTGACCACCTCGCTCAAAGGCGTCATCGCGCCGACCCTGGCGTTGAGCGCTAAAGATGATTTGCTGGTGCCCTGGTCCTGTTCAGCCGATCTCGCCTCGCGTCTTCCCCATGGCGAGCACCTGCAAATGGGCTACGGCGGACATGCCATGAGCGTAACGGACCCCGATACGTTTAACCCGATTTTACTGGACTGGCTGCAGCGGCAGGCTTCGCATCCATCCGGAACACCGTCTGATTTCATACCTGTGGAGATGCCATGACCGAAGCATTAACCGCCAGCGCGCTGGCCACGTTGTTCACCGAAGCCCGCACCCATAACGGCTGGCTGAATAAACCGGTAACAGGCGAACAACTCAAAACGATTTACGAACTGGCGCGCATGGGGCCGACCTCGGCGAACTGCAGCCCGGTGCGCATCGTATTTATTCAGAGCCAGGAAGCGAAACAACAACTGGCGCCGGCACTTTCCAGTGGCAATCTGAAGAAAACGATGACCGCTCCGGTGACGGCGATTATTGCCTGGGATCCGGAATTCTATGAGCTGCTGCCTGAACTGTTTCCGTCCGGCGATGCCCGTTCATGGTTCACCTCCAGCCCACAGCTGGCACAGGATACCGCGTTCCGCAACAGCAGTTTACAGGCTGCGTATCTGATTATGGCCTGTCGCGCGATCGGCCTGGATACCGGACCGATGTCCGGTTTCGACAATGCCAAAGTTGATGAAATCTTTCTGGCGCAGGAAGGCTGGAAATCGAATTTTCTGATTAACATTGGTTACGGCGACAGCAGCAAAGTCTATCCGCGCGCACCGCGCCTGGACTTTGACCGCGCCTGTCGCGTGCTGTAAGCATCACCGATCATGACTGAGGACACGAGCATGCAATCAACCCTGAACGCCACACTGCCCGCGACCGACATGCCCCTTGCTGAAAAAGAGGCTGCCGTTGAGAAACAGGAATACCGCAATGCCATGGCGCGCCTCGGCTCTGCCGTCAATATCATCACCACTGACGGCTCCGGCGGTCGGGCAGGTTTCACCGCCTCTGCTGTGTGCAGCGTCACCGATACGCCACCGACACTGCTGGTGTGCCTGAACCGTTCTGCGTCGGTACATCCGGCGTTTATACAAAATCAGGTGCTGTGCGTAAACACGCTGGCCGACAGCCACGAATCACTTTCTAATTTATTCGGCGGAAAAACGCCGATGGAACAACGCTTCGACGCCGCCGAATGGACAGATCTCGCCACCGGCTCCCCGATCCTCACTAACGCGCTGGTGTCATTTGACTGCAAGGTCACGCAGATCACCCGGGTCGGTACCCACGATATTATGTTTTGTGAAGTTGTTGCACTCCGTTGCAACGATGACTGCCACGGACTGGCGTATTTCGACCGACGCTATCATCCGCTGATGCGTCAGATAGCCTGTTAACTCAATCCGCATTTAACTTAGTAAGGATCGTACATGGCACATTCCTGGTTTCCGCAATGGCGTAAAAGAGAAGGTAATCTGGATGGCGCGGTGATCGCGCCGGATGAACGGCTACCGTTTGGCGCGACGGTGATCATGGGACTGCAACACACGGTGGCGATGTTTGGCGCCACGGTACTCATGCCATTGCTGATGGGGTTTGACGCCAATATGGCGATCCTGATGTCGGGCATCGGCACGCTGCTGTTCTTCCTGGTCGTAGGCGGGCGCGTGCCGAGTTATCTCGGTTCCAGTGCTGCATTTGTCGGGTTAGTAATTGCCGTGACCGGCTACAGCGGCCACGGCACGAACCCGAATATCGGCGTCGCGCTCGGCGGGATTATCGCCTGTGGCCTGATTTACATGCTGATCGGTTTTGTCGTCATGGCGGTCGGCACGCGCTGGATTGAGCGCCTGATGCCGCCGGTGGTGACCGGCGCGGTAGTGATGGCGATTGGACTCAATCTGGCGCCGATTGCCATAAACAGCGTATCCGCTTCATCGTTTGACAGCTGGATGGCGGTGATGACGGTGCTGTGTATCGGATCGGTGGCGGTGTTTACACGCGGTCTGGTACAGCGACTGTTACTGTTGCTGGGTCTGGTGGCGGCGTACCTGATTTATATTGCGATCACCAACGGCCTCGGGCTGGGCACGCCGGTGAATTTCAGCGCCGTGGCGCAGGCGCCCTGGTTCGGCGTGCCCACCGTCGCTACGCCGGTATTCAGCACGCACGCTATGCTGATGATTGCGCCGGTGGCGGTGATCCTGGTTGCGGAAAACCTTGGCCATATTAAAGCCGTGGCGGGGATGACCGGTAAAAATCTCGATCCCTACATGGGCCGCGCCTTTATCGGGGATGGCCTGGCGACCTTGCTTTCGGCTTCGGCGGGCGGCACCGGCGTGACAACCTATGCCGAAAATATCGGCGTCATGGCCGTCACTAAAATTTACTCCACGCTGATTTTTGTTGCCGCAGCGATCATGGCCATTGTGTTGGGTTTTTCGCCTAAATTTGGTGCATTGATCCACACCATTCCTGGCCCGGTGCTCGGTGGAGCATCCATCGTGGTATTTGGCTTGATTGCCGTAGCTGGCGCCCGCATCTGGGTACAAAACCACGTTGATTTGGGCCTGAATGGCAATCTCATCATGGTGGCAGTTACGCTGGTACTGGGCGCGGGCAACTTCACCCTGAGCCTGGGCGGCTTCAGCATGGGCGGCATCGGCACCGCGACCTTTGGGGCGATTTTACTCAATGCTTTCCTGAGCCGCAGCAAAATGGCAAAGACGCCGGCTGAGATTGAGGCAGCCACAGAAGCGGCGCTGAGAGAGCCGTAACCTTTTATTGCTGCGTCTGTCGTCAGTGGGTGTTAAGGGTGCCTGGTGATCGTTTCACAACACTAACCAGGCATTTTTCACCGCCTTTTTGCGCCTGACATATTATCTTTTCCTATGCATTCCCCCGCAAACTGGGCTGATTTTCGCCCTGATCCCTGAATTAACGTGGGTGCCATAACCTTTTCATCTGACTATAGCCTGCGGTTATATCCTCCAACTAAACAAGCATTCGTCACCTTTTGAAGCGCATGAAATAGTGGGTTCAGAAACTTACCTTTGTCTGAAACGAGAAATATCATGCTAATTCCACAACCCTATTTACTTTTTCTTGGCGATGTCACCGATCCACTCGCGGCGAAAACGGCGCGCGGTATTCATATCTGGCGGCCGGAGCAGTGCGTGGGCGAAATTAAACTCCCGGGCTGTACTGTCAGCCTGGGTCTGGATGAACTTGACATCATCAGCGCCAAAGCACGCGGCGCGAAAACGCTGGTGCTCGGTACTGCTAACGCAGGGGGCTATCTGCCAGAACACTGGCTGGATACGGTGAAAAGTGCCATCAAAGCAGGCATGAACGTTGCCAGCGGACTGCATCACCGTCTGGTGGACGAGCCCGAACTGGTGACGCTTGCCCAGACGTTTGGTGTTGAGCTTTTTGACTTACGCCATATGCGTCCGACGCTGAGCGTTGGCAGTGGTAAGAAGCGGACAGGCAAACGGATACTGACTGTTGGCACTGACTGCTCCGTGGGCAAGATGTACACCTCACTGGCGCTGGAAGCGGCGATGCGTGAGCGCGGAATGAAAGCGGATTTTCGCGCTACAGGTCAGACAGGGATTCTGGTGGCGGGCGAAGGGATTGCCGTGGATGCGGTCATCGCGGATTTTATTGCAGGTGCGGCCGAAGCGCTGTCACCCGCGAATGATGAGGATCACTGGGACATCGTTGAAGGGCAGGGGTCACTGTTCCACCCCTCTTACGCAGGCGTTAGTATGGGGCTCATGCACGGTGCGCAACCTCACTGGTTGGTGATGTGCCATGAAATGGGGCGCCCCCATATGCGCCATTTACCTCATCAGCCAATGGTCAGCCTGAAAGACTGCGTTGAAGCCAATCTGCGCGCTGCCCAGGTGACCAGCGCGTCCGTCCAGCTGGCGGGGTTTGCCATTAACACCTCAAATTACACGGAAGACGAAGCGCGCGCCTATTGCGCCGAAGTCAGCGCAGAGTTTGGTTTACCGGCTACGGATCCTGTGCGTTTTGGCATCGACGAGATCGCCGCACTGCTTCAGGCGCGGGGGTGAAATGAGACAGTTGCAGATTGACGTGGTGGAACTGCCGCTGGCACGGCCCTTTGCTATTTCGCGCGGTACGCGTACCGCCGTCACGGTTATCCGGGTCACGCTGGAGCAAAACGGTTTCATTGGGCGAGGCGAATGTACGCCCACGGCGCGCTACGATGAAACGCCAGACAGCGTTCAGGCCGAGCTTGAGGCAGTGCGTGCTGACGTTGAAGCCGGCCTGAGCCGTCATGATCTGCAACACCGCTTACCCGCCGGTTCCGCGCGCAACGTGCTGGACTGTGCGCTGTGGCGACTGGATGCCGCCCGCGCCAGTCAAACGCTATGGCAGAAAAGTGCACGTCCTCAGCCACGCTCGGTGATCACGGCGGAAACCCTCAGCCTCGATACGCTGGAAAATATGGCGCTGGCGGCGGCGGATGCCGTATCGCGTGGCGCCATCCTGCTCAAAATTAAGCTCAATCGTGATGCGGTTCTGGAAAAGGTGGCGGCCATTCGCGCTGCGGCACCGCGCGCCACGCTGATTATCGACGCTAATGAGGCCTGGTCGGGAATGGACCTGGAAAGCCTGCTGGCCGCACTTCAGGGCTATAACATTGCTATGGTCGAGCAACCGCTTCCCGCCGGTCAGGATCAGGACCTGCAACGTTTTCATCATCCGGTTCCCGTTTGTGCTGATGAGAGTTGCCATACGCGCGAGGATATTGCCGGACTGCGGAACCGCTACGAGATGATCAACATCAAGCTGGATAAGTGCGGTGGCCTGACGGAAGCGCTGGCGATGGTAGAAGAAGCACAAAAGCAGAATATGCGCATCATGGTCGGCTGCATGCTGGGCTCATCACTGGCGATGGAAGCCGCATTGCCGGTGGCGGTTAACGCAGAGCACGTCGATTTAGATGGCCCTATCTGGCTTGCTGCCGACAGTTCTCCTTTTTTGACCTACTCCGAAGGCCGTATCTGGCTATAACTCTACGAGGCGACGATGACGGACACACGACTCACTTCTTCTGCCAACAGTGCCGCCGGTTCATCACCCGTGCTTGATATTCGGGATCTCAGCGTCTCATTTCGTGGGCGCAGCGGCGAGAATCAGGCACTAAAAGGCATCAGTTTTGCCATTAATCCGGGCGAAATTGTCGCCGTAGTGGGTGAGAGTGGCTCAGGGAAATCAGTCACTTCTTTGGCCGTAATGGGCTTACTGGCGAACAGCGGCCGTATCGATCGCGGCAGCATGCAGTTTCGCGATCGTGGCGGAAAAGTACATGCGCTGGAAACACTGGATGAAAATCAGCGCCGCACGTTGCGTGGTCGTGAAATGGCGATGATCTTTCAGGAGCCCATGACCTCGCTGAATCCGGTGCTGCGCGTCGATGACCAGCTCACTGAAGCGTTACGCGATCATCAACAGTGCGACAAGAAAGAAGCGCATGCGCGCGTGCGTGAATTGCTTCGACAGGTGCGTATTGCCGATGTGGATCGTGTCATGAAAAGCTATCCGCACGCGCTCTCAGGCGGTATGCGCCAGCGGGTGATGATTGCGCAGGCGCTGGCCTGTGATCCGCAACTTCTGATTGCTGACGAACCTACAACGGCGCTGGATGTTACCGTGCAGGCGCGCATTCTGCACATTCTGCGTGAGCTGCAACGCGAGAAACAGATGGCGGTGCTGTTTATCACTCACGATATGGGCGTCGTGGCTGAAATCGCCGATCGTGTCGTGGTCATGCTGCGTGGCGAAGTCGTCGAACAGGGCAGCGTCGCAGCGGTTTTTGCCGCCCCGCAGCACCCGTATACCCAGGCTTTGCTGGCGGCGGTGCCGAGACTGGGCGACATGCGCGAATATGCGTGGCCGCAACGCTTTCCGCTGCTCGGCACACAGAATACCGTCGAAAATGAACAGCATACCGCGCGCTACGACACCGCGCCGTTGCTCGATGTGCGTGGGTTGAAAGTCTACTATCCCATCCGCAGCGGCATCTTTTCGACGCTCACGCATCATGTCCATGCGGTTGAGCAGATTGATTTCAGTCTGTGGCCAGGTGAAACCCTGGCGATCGTGGGCGAAAGCGGCTGCGGCAAATCGACGACCGGCCGTGCGCTGATGCGCCTGATCAACAGTGACGCCGAAAGCATTCACTTCGAAGGGAAAGAAATCTCTCACCTGAAAGAGGCAGCATTCCAGCCGCTCCGCCGTGAAATTCAGATGGTGTTTCAGGATCCCTACGCCTCACTGAACCCTCGGCTTACCGTGGGTTTCACCATTGCCGAGCCCTTGCTGTTACATGGCATGGTGTCCTCACTGGAACAGGCTTCGCCACAGATAGATGCGTTGCTGAAGAGCGTTGGTCTGCTGCCCGAGCACGCGCGTCGGTATCCACATGAATTTTCAGGTGGTCAGCGCCAGCGTATTGCCATTGCCCGCGCCATGGCCCTGAAGCCCAAAGTGATTATTGCTGATGAAGCGGTATCGGCCCTTGACGTCTCAATTCAGGCGCAGGTGGTGAACCTGATGATGGATCTGCAGCAGCAAACGGGCGTGGCGTGGATTTTCATCTCTCACGATATGGCGGTCGTCGAGCGCATTGCCAACCGTGTGGCGGTGATGTACCTCGGCCAGATTGTGGAGCTTGGGCCGCGTCAGTCGGTATTTAATCAGCCGCAACATCCTTATACCCAACGCCTGCTGGCCTCCGTGCCGGTGGCGGATCCCGAGAACCGTCAGCCCCGTATTATCGATGACAGCGAAATCCCTTCGCCGTTAAGAAAAGTGGGCGAAACGGTCACTAAACCCCGTTATCGACAGGTTGCGCCTCAGCACTGGGTCGCTGACGGCATTGCATTGCGATAATTCAACGACCAGGAGATTTTTATGAAAACGCTGTTTCGCCGTACTTCACTCGCCCTCGCATTGACGACGACGCTGGTCATGACTGCACAGGCACAGGATCTGCGTATTTCAATGTATGCCGATATTACGGGGTTGGATCCGCACGATACCTCAGACAATGTCAGCTATTCGGTGCAGAGTGGTATCTTTGAACGACTGTTTCAGTTCGATCCACACATGAAGCTCCAGCCCTGGCTGGCCACCGGTTATACCTCAAATGAAAATGCAACGGAGTTTACGCTGACGTTGCGCAAAGGCGTCACCTTCCAGGATGGCACACCTTTTGATGCGGAAGCCGTCAAAGCCAACCTTGATCGCCTGGCAGACCAGAAAAAAGGGCTAAAGCGTAACAGCCTGTACAAAATGATCGATAAGGTTACGGTGCTGGCACCCGATCAGGTAAAAATCGATCTTAACCAGTCGTTTGGTGCCTTTATTAACACGCTGGCACATCCTTCCGCAGTGATGTGGAGCCCGTCCATTCTCAAGCAATATCCAGACGAAGCCCAGCTCCGGTTGCATCCGGTAGGTACCGGTCCGTTTAAATTTGTTGACTGGACACCGGGCAAAGCGGTCACGCTGGCGAAGTATGACGGTTACTGGCAGCAGGGATGGCCAAAAGTCGATCATGTTATCTTCTCACCCAGCCCGGAAGATGCAACACGCGTAGCCGCGTTGAAGTCGGGTCAGGTTGACGCAATCTGGCCATTGCCTTCGGATCTGATTGCTGCCGTGAAACAAGACAGTAACCTCTCTGTTCAGCGCGATCCCAGCATTTATCTTTATTACATGGCGATTAATACGCAGCACAAGCCACTGGCAGATGTTCGCGTGCGTCAGGCAATCAACTATGCGATTGACCGTAATCTGTGGCTGAAGGTGGCTTTTGCCGGTTTAGGTAAACCTGCCACATCCGCCATGCCCGAAGGTGTCCAGTTTTATCAGAAACAAAACGATCCTGATTATCACTATGCGCCGGATAAAGCCAAAGCGCTGCTGAAAGCGGCGGGCTATCCGAATGGTCTGGATCTCAAACTCTGGGTTACGAATGCAACGGCCAGCGTGCGCGCCGCTCAGGTACTGAAAGCGCAGCTGGGCACGGTGGGCATTCGTGCCACGGTAACTCCGATGGATTCCGGCACGCGCAACGCTAAGTTATGGGGCGTACAGGACCCGAAAAAGGCGGAATTTGACCTGTACTATGGTGGCTGGTCAACGTCCACAGGCGATGCCGACTGGGCGCTGCGTCCGCTGTTTGCCACCGAATCCTGGGTACCCACCTCCTACAATGTCTCCTATTTCAGCAATCCTGATGTAGACAAAGCCATTGCCGCCGGGCTGGCAACGGCCGATCCGGCAAAGCGTGGTATCGCCTATGCGCAAGCACAGAAACTCATATGGCAGGATGCACCGGTGGCATTCCTTGGTACGCCAGACAATCTCGTTGGCAAACGCCGCACCCTGAATGGTGTTTCCATGCTGCCTGATGGCAATTTGCTCTTCACTCAGGCGTCGTTTAAATAAGACGCGGATTGCTCTCACGTCCCTTTCCCTCGCAGGGCAAAAGGACGTGAGGGCACCCGTCACAGTGCATTTCAAGGAATGGCATGTTTGCATACATCCTTCGCCGATTACTGGAGATGATCCCGGTTTTGCTGGTGGTCTCGCTGCTGGTTTTCGGTTTTATCAAGCTGCTGCCGGGCGACCCGGCGCGCATCTATGCTGGACCGGATGCGCCCATTGAGGCGGTTGAAGCGGCGCGTCAGCACCTTGGGCTTAACGATTCGCTGCCACAGCAGTACGTCCACTGGATCGATAGCCTGTTACACGGCGATCTTGGCACCACCTACCGCACCCAGCAACCGGTGCTGCAGGTGATTAAACAGGGCTTCATGCCAACGCTTTGGCTCGCCTTAGCGGGGTTTGCCTGGTCCGTGATTCTCGGCCTCGTACTTGGCGTTCTCGCGGCACTGAAGCGAGGAAAATGGCAAGACTGGACGCTGATGAGCATGGCGGTGGGCGGTATCTCAATGCCTGCTTTCTGGCTGGGTCTGTTGCTGATCCAGTTCGTCGCGATGCCTTTTGGGCTGTTCTCAGTCAGCGGTTTCAACAAAGCCAGTGATATTGTCCTGCCCGCCATCACGCTGGGTTCGTCAGTGGCGGCAGTGATGGCTCGGTTTACCCGCTCAGCCTTCCTGGAGGTGGCGCAGGAAGATTACGTGCGGACCGCGAAAGCCAAAGGACTGCGTAACCGCCTCGTGACGTGGAAACATGTGATGCGTAATGCACTCATTCCGGTGATTACCATGCTCGGTTTGCAGTTCGGTTTTCTGCTGGGCGGCTCCATCGTCGTGGAGAGCGTCTTCAACTGGCCGGGATTAGGCTGGTTGTTGATTGAGTCGATAAAAGCGCAGGATCAGCCTGTTATTCAGGCGCTGGTGATGCTGTTCGTGTTTGAATTTATTGTCATTAATCTGCTGGTCGATCTGCTTTACGCGGTCGTCAATCCGGCGATTCGTCTGCGACAGGAGCCGAGATGAGTATTCAATCGCTGACTGAAAACCCGCCTCAGGTCATCCGTTCGCCGTGGCGCGATTTCCTGCATGCCTTTGTGCGTAATCCTCTGGCGCTGGTCTCAGGCGGATTTGTACTGTTGTTGATCGTGGTGGCGATCTTTGCGCCCTGGCTGGCCCCCTGGGATCCGATGGCACCAGACTGGATGGCGTTGTCGTCACCGCCCAGCGCGGCACACTGGATGGGAACCGACGAGCTGGGGCGTGATCTGCTCAGTCGCATTATCTATGGGGCGCGTATCTCGCTCTATGTCGGCGTGCTGTCCGTAACGCTCGGCATGATTGTCGGTGTGGTGTTGGGTTTACTGGCAGGCTATTACGGCGGCTGGGTCGATATGCTGATCATGCGCGGCGCCGACGTGTTATTCGCTTTTCCCGGCATGTTACTGGCCATTGCGGTTGTCGCGCTACTTGGAACCGGCCTGAACAATGTGATCATCGCGGTCGCGGTGTTCAGCGTACCCGTTTTTGCCCGTATTGTGCGCGCCTCGACGCTGTCATTGAGACAGGCCGCCTATGTGGAAGCCGTTCGCTGTGCCGGTGCACCCGATCGCATCATTATCCTGCGACATATTTTGCCCGGTACGCTTTCCAGCGTGATTGTCTACTTCACTATGCGCATCGGCACCAGTATTCTCACCGCAGCGGGCTTAAGCTTTATTGGCCTGGGGCCGGAGCCGGATGTGCCTGAATGGGGTAATATTCTGGCGATGAGCCGGAGCATGATGATGGCTGGCGCATGGCACATGAGCGTGTTTCCGGGGCTGGCGATTTTTATCACGGTGTTGGCGTTCAACCTGCTCGGCGACGCGCTGCGCGATACGCTCGACCCGAAACTGAAGAGCTGACCATGGATTTTCAACAATTGCAGCGCGATCTGCTGCTAAACCACTGGCGTCACGCGCGTACGTTGGGACAGCCGCGCGGCGCTTGCGGGCCCGGCAATCGAATCAGCGATGTTGCCGGCGTGCGCGTCGGGCATTACACGCTGAATGATGGAGAAAGGCAGACTGGCGTCACCGCTATTGTTCCGCCGGGCGACAATGTGTTTCTCACGCCGCTGCCGTGTGGCGCGGAAGTGCTCAATGGCTTTGCAAAACCGGTCGGGCTGGTACAGGTCGAGGAGCTTGGCGTGTTACAGACGCCGATTCTGCTCAGCAACACGCTGGCGGTGGGCACGCTGTTTACCACGTTGGTCCGGGATGCCATCCGTCGTAATCCGGAGCTGGGGCGGACATTGCCCACGGTAAATCCGCTGGCACTGGAGTGCAACGATGGCTGGCTTAATGATATCCAGTCGTTGTCCATCAGCGAGGCGATGGCGCAGGCGGCATTGCGCACGGCCGCCGCCGATTTTGCACGCGGCAGCGTCGGGGCAGGGCGCGGGATGAGCTGTTTTAGCCTGAAGGGCGGGATCGGCACGGCCTCTCGTGTTATTCCCTCGCTCAACGCCACGCTCGGGGTGCTGGTGCTGGCAAATTTCGGTACGCTTAGCGCACTAACGCTTGACGGTGTGCGACTCGGCGACATGATAGCGCCGCTGCTGGCCGGGCAACCGCCGCAGCGTGATGCCGGCTCTGTCATCATCGTGATGGCCACGGATGCGCCGCTGGATGCGCGTCAGTTGAAACGCATCGCAAGGCGTGCCGGCGCCGGCCTTGGACGGCTGGGCAGCTACTGGGGCCACGGTTCAGGCGATATTACCGTGGCGTTCTCAACGCAACCCCTGCCGCAACCACCTCAGGATGACCAGCTGGAGCCGCTGCTTGCCGCCGCGGCAGATGCAACCGAACAGGCTGTTCTGGATGCCTTGTTGAGCGCGGAGGCCGTCACCGGCTTTCGTGGTCACCATCGGCCCTCACTGACTCAGATTCTGGACAAATTAACCGCATGAAAATTTTTATCTCTGCCGATATTGAAGGTATCGCGGGCGTCATGCGCCCGGAGCACTGCACACCAGGCAACCCGGAATATCAGATGGCCCGGGGGCTGATGGAACAGGAAGTCAATGCCGCGATTGAGGGGGCGTTCGCGGGGGGCGCAACGGAGGTGGTGGTCGCCGACAGCCATGCGCAAATGACCAATTTACGTGCGGAAAATATTGATCCACGCGCCCGACTGGTGCAGGGTAAACCTCGCGGTCTGTCTATGGTTGAAGGGATCGAGCAGCAGACGTTCGACGGATTATTTCTGGTGGGCTATCACAGCGCAGCAGGCGAACCTGGCGTACTGGCGCACACCATTAACGGCCGCGCATTCTGGCGTATCCATATCAATGGCCTTGTGATGGGGGAAACCGACATTTATGCCGCCGCTGCCGCTGAACAGGGTACGCCTCTGTTGTTGGTCACCGGCGACGATCAGCTCCAGAGCTGGATAGCAGAATATTATCCCACGGTTGATTACGTCTGTGTAAAACGCGCCATTTCCCACACCTGCGCGGAATCCATCAGCCCCAAAGCGGCGCAGCGTGCAATATGCGCCGCGGCAAGCGCCGCACTGCAGCATTCACATCAGGCAAGCACGACTCGCCTGGCCGCGCCTTATCGCATGCAGCTCCAGGCCAGCAAACCCGTGCTGGCCGATCTGTTTAGCCTGATTCCTGGTGTCACGCGCATTGATGCGGTTACCGTGGAGTATCAGGCGGAGCGGATGGGTACGTTGATCGGCTTGCTCAGTGTCTTTTCCTATCTGGCGAGTACCCAATCGTCATAAGAGGATGTGCGTATCGGCAGCGGCAACGTTAGCGCGCCTGTTCTGCTGCCCTGAAACACCGCTGCCATACAGGATTACCCATCGGCCAACCGCGCGGCTGGCCATCCAGCGATGTCGCTTCCGTTGCACCACGATGGGGCGAACGCCTGTCCTGACAGCGTTTCCATTCTGTCCGGCCCGGAGGTGCAAAAACCAGCGCGGCAGAGCCCATTTCATCTCCTCTCTTCAGACGCAGTCATCGACTCATACTGATAGCCAGATGAAGGTCGGCGACTCAGCCACCGTCAGCTTTACGGTACAAATTTTGCAAGAGAGCAGGGATTGCCATGTAATGACCCGGGGTTTGGGCTCTGCCGGAAAGCGGTTGCAGGCTTTCCCGTAAAGTTGCGGTGTTGGCAGTCTCATGCAGGCACTGCTGTAAAAGGGTGGTGACAACGGCCTGCGGTCAGGTGAATCCAGTTAAGGTGAATAATAATGCGGCTCCGTCACATAGAGGTATTTCAGGCCATCGTACAGACCGGTAGCATCAGCGCTGCAGCGCGCTTGCTGAATGTGTCCCAGCCGAATATCAGCCGCGTGCTGAATCATGCGGAACAGCAATTGGGTTTTGCACTGTTTGAGCGACGGATACAGGGAATGAGCGTCACGGCGGAAGGGCGACGCCTGCTGCCCGAAGTAGAAGATCTTTATCAACGTTTGCAATCCATTACTCAACTCACCGAACAACTTCGACGCGGCGAAGGGCAGATAGTCCGCGTGGGTGCGGCTCACGCGTTCGGTCAAATGGTGCTGGCACCCGCATTGGTAACCTGGCGACAACAGGTGGCCTCGGTCAGTGTCGAACTGGTCACGGAGCACTTCAAGACTTTGTGCCAAATGATTCTGGAAAATCAGCTTGATTTCGCCCTGGTGTTTGGTCAACAGGTGGATGCAGACCTTTTGGCTGAACCGCTGTTCCAGTCTTCCATGGTGGCGCTGCTGCCGCTCAATCATCCCCAGCATGAACCCGTTTCGCTGGAGTGGTTATGCAGCAATAATCTGCTGATGATGCAGACCCAGGATCCGCTTGGGCGCGTATTACACCGCGCGCTGCGCGATAAAAAGCTGAATCCCGCTGTGTCACTGTCGATTAAAACCTATTCGGTGATTGCGGATATGGTCCTGGCAGGCGGCGGCGTGGGCGTCGTGGATCTGTTCACGGCATGCCGCTATGCCGACCAGCTAAAATTGCTCCCCGTCGCGCAACCGTTGCCGTTTGAAGTGATGCTGATCAGCCGTCGTGATAAACCCCAGTCACAGTCCACTCTGCAACTTAAGCAGGTAATACGTAACAGGCTGTGGGAGATTGCCCGACAGTGCGAAGCACAGTTTCTGGTTGAGAAAGCAAGCTAAAAACGGCTTCTGGTGAATCTGGTGGTACACCTGTTATCGGCAAAGGTTTGCGTCACTGTTTTGCCTTTTGAAACCTGTTCTGATCGTCCCGGTGCAGTCAGGGATACTTATTTCTTTTAAAGACATCCGGCGCTTTCTGTCCCCGTCAGTTGTTCCGGCAGGGACTGAGAAGGGCACACACTTTACTTCTGAATCCAGCAAGGGCCCGGCCTGCCAAAGAGGTATCCCTGCAGTAACGGACACTCATTCGTCTTTAGCCACTCTGCCTGGGCAGGCGTTTCCACGCCCTCTGCGGTCACTTCAACCTGGAGTTGACGGCAGAGTGAAAGAACGGAGCTGACGATGGCAGCCGCTCCGGAGTCCAGGTGCAAATCGTTGATAAACGACCTGTCTATTTTTATCCTGCTGAACAGTCCGGAACTGAGGTGGTTCAGTGAAGAAAAGCCCGTACCAAAATCATCCAGTACGATATGAATTCCGGTATCCCTGAACCTGCGAATCATTTCGTAACTGCCTTCGGGGTTGTCGAACAGCGCCGACTCGGTGATTTCGAGCTCCAGCCGGTTTGGGTGCAGCCCACTCTCAATAAGAACCGTTTTCACCCTGTTGGCCAGCTGTGGATCACGAAACTGACGGGGCGAGATATTAACTGCCACGCGTTCGTGCCCTGACCACTCCGCCATATCGTTGCAGGCTCGCTCAAGCGCGAATGCGCCAATATCATGAATAAGCCCGGTTTTTTCAGCAAGCGGGATGAACACGTCAGGCGAAACATTTCCCCTTACAGGATGATTCCAGCGCAGCAGGGCTTCATAGGAAACCACTTCCTCACTGATGCTGCAGACGACGGGCTGGTAAAAAATCTGCAGCTCACCGTTCTCCAGCGCACCACGCAGGTCATTTTCCAGGCTAAAGCGCTCTGCCGCCGAACTGGCTAGCTCATCGGTAAAAATTACCCAGCCTTTGCGCCCGGCTGACTTGGCAGCGTAGAGGGCGATATCGGCTGCCGATAACATGCTTTCGGCATCTCGCGCATAGCCCGGAAAGAGGCAAACCCCGAAGCTGCAACCCGAGGTGACTTTCCGCCCTTTCAGCATGAAGGGCTCCTTCAGGACCATCGTCAGGCGCGATGCTGTTTCGCTTGCGTCTTCTGCCGAGCTAATGCCGGGCAAAACGGCAACGAACTCGTCACCGCCCGTGCGGGCCAGAATGTCGCCCGGGCGCAGGACTGACAGCAGCCGTGCTGAAACCTCAATGAGCAAGGTATCGCCCGCCGCGTGACCCAGAACGTCGTTGACGCTTTTAAACCGGTCTATGTCAGACACCATGACCGCAAAGGGTTCGTCACCGTCCAGAAGCGTTTCAAGCTCAGGCATCAGGCCACGGCGGTTGAGAAGCCCTGTCAGCGGATCATGAAGGGCCAGATGGTTCGCTCTGACCGCAGCCTGATACTCCGCCGTGACGTCCAGTATGGTATACAGGAGATAGTCATCTCCGCCGCCCGAATTCAGCCTTTCGGCGGAAATCCGTAGTGAAAATTCCGGCTCATTATCGCCCGAAGAAACCGTTTCACTAAAGCCCTGGTCGGGAAGGAGGTCAAATGCCTGCCTGAACACAGCCGCGAGATTGTCTGGCAGGCCCGCAGGCAGGGCGGTTCGGGTATTCCCACTGCGTACCCGTTCTTGCAGACAGGACAAATTCATGGCCGTCGGGTTCGCGCGTATGATGTCCCCCGATGCAACGTCACACAGGATGAGCGCGCAGGGCGTGTGGCTGAATACGGCGTCGAGCACCTTATTTGTGTCTGATAACTCGGTTTCCCTTTTCAGGATAACTTTTTGAGCGATGCGGAGCGCCGCCCTTTCCTGATAGCCTTGTGAAACGTCCCGCACGATTTTGATAAAGGCCGCATTATCTTCATCGGACGGATTGAGAAATTCTATTTCAACTGATGCCCGAAACGCGCTGCCGTTTTTGCGCAGGCGCCAGCCCTCTCCTGTGAACTTGCCGCGCTCACGGGCCTCCCTCAGGTTGGCCTCAGGGATATTCCTGGCCTGCTCATCTTCATCATAAAAAACCGAAATATGCTGCCCTCGGATATCGCGGCTATCCCATCCCTTGATCTCACGGCATCCAAGATTCCAGCTCATCACTTCTCCGGTGGAAGACAGCAGATATATCGCACAAAGAGACGTTCTGGCCACGGCGGCCCCCAGTTGGTCATTGGTTACGGATTTCATGTGGCTATCCTTGATGAGTTCATCGACCTGTTCGGAGATGATCTGGCGTTAAAAACGATTATCGGCGCCGTTAGCCAGAAACAGAGACAAAAATTTGTAAAAATTTAGTTAGAGGCCATATTACGCCACCTGTCTGGACCAGCCCAATCATAATGCACACGGGACTTAGCAGCGTTGGCTTTTCGCTGTAGAGTCAGTCGTTTCACGCACAATTAATTTTTTAAAAGTCTGCCGCAAGTGACTTAATGCAAATCCAAACAGCGCTATCTGCTGTACGCATTCTGGAGGCACCGATCTCACCAATACGGTTATCATCCCGCAAAAAGCGCGGAAGCCTTTTGCCGCTATCCTGTTTATGTGTTTAGATTGATAGAAATCTATCATCACCAGGCTGAGTAATGAAAAAAATCTCTATGTCAGCGGTGGCACGAGCAGCCGGCGTGGGCGTCGCTACCGTTGATCGCGTGCTTAACAACAGAGCTTCTGTTAAACAGGAAACCCGGCAACGGGTCCTGCGCGCCGCTGAAGCCTTAGGCTACCGTGAAGACCTCATTAAGGTCATGACGCCGGACGTGACAGCGGCCAACATCCCCGTGCGCATCGGGTTCATTTTGCTGCCCAATAATTATTCTTTTTATCAGGTACTTTCAGAAGAAATCAGTCGATGCGCAGAGGGAAAACTGGCGACGAAACCGGCGTTTATGTGGGCCGATATTCACGATGTGGAGAACGTCGTATCGTCTCTGGAAGCGCTGGCAGAACGCGTTGATATCATCGGGCTTGTTGCTCTGGATCATCCCCTTATACGACATACGATTAAGCAGCTTTCCGCCTCAGGTGTGCAAATTTTCACGTTGTTTTCTGATCTCTCCCCCTGTGGTCAGGCGGGCTATATCGGGCTGGATAACCTCAAAGCAGGACGTACGGCGGGATGGTTTGCTGAACGCATGACAGAAAAAGAAAGTGTGATTGGCGTCCTACTGGGTGACCACCGTTTCAACTGCCAGGAAAGCTGTGAAATAAGCTTTCGTTCATACCTGCGTGAAAACAGAAAAGATGCCGTGGTTCTGGAGCCTCTCCAGACGCTTGAATGTATCAATGGGGGCTATCTGGCCGCGACGCAACTGCTGAAAGAAAACCCTCATATAACAATGATTTATGCGCCATGCGGTGGTGTGGAAGGGGTGATTAAAGCCGTCTCTGAAAGCCCGCGGGATGATATAAAAATTCTCTGTCATGGCCCCTTTATCGGCGATGAAATGGCGCTGATTGAGGGACAGATCGACATCATGATACGTCACCGCATTGATGCCGTGGCTGAAAAGATCGTCTCTGTTTTTATCAGCAGATATCAAGAGAACGATCGCAATCCGGTTTACGTTACCCTGCCTTTCGATCTCATCACTCGGGAAAATATCTGAATCACTCCGGCTTCTGCCGAAGGCTTGCGCAGCCTGCATTTGATGTAAAACAATCAAATAAATGATATAAAAAAATCATGATCGCTATCAAATAACTCACTTCGAAGGGTTGCCGGTGTTAAAAAACCGGCGCAATACTGCGCGCATTGAGCCAGACGATTGCCGTCGGGGCGCTCAGTGTTCATCAGTGTTGCCGCATCCGGAGAAAAAACATCATGACGATTTCCATCGCGACTGCGCCCTGCAGCTGGGGAGTGGATGACCCGAAGAATCCTTTTCTTCCCCCCTGGCAGAGCGTGCTTAAAGAAGCCGCGCTTGCAGGTTATAAAAGCCTGGAACTGGGGCCGTGGGGATATTTGCCCGTCCAGCCGGATGCGCTAAAAGCTGCGCTTGCCGAATTCCAGCTGTCGATCGTTGCTGGCACCCTTTTCGATGATTTGGTGAGTGAAGAGAACTTTCCGACCATGATCGCGCTGACCCATAAAATCTGTCACAACCTGAGCTTTATTTCCGAACAGGGCAAACCTTCGCCTTATCTCGTCATCATCGATTTCGGCGATCCTGAACGGGCAGCCACCGCGGGCCAGTCTGAAAAAGCGCCACGACTGAACGACAGCGACTGGCAGACCATGATGAGACATATCACCGTTCTGAGTGAGATCGCCTGGAAAGAGTACGGTGTCAGACCGGTCATTCATCCCCATGCAGGCGGCTGCATTGAGTTTGCCGATGAACTGGAAAGGCTGGTTCGCGATATTCCTCATAGCGTTGCCGGCCTTTGTCTGGATACCGGCCATTTGTATTACGCCGGCATGGATCCTGTTGCTGCGCTGGAACGTTACTGGGACCGGATTGATTACCTTCATTTTAAAGACGTCAACGAGGTTGTCTGGCGTCAGGCCATCAAACAAGGGCTGGATTTTTTCACCGCCTGTGCCCAGGGCGTCATGTGCCCACTTGGCAGCGGCGCTATCAACTATCCCGATGTCCACGCATTTCTGCGCCAGCGCCATTATCAAGGCTGGATCACTATTGAACAGGAAAGGGATCCGCGTGATGCAGACACCAGCCTGCGTGACGTCACAGCAAGTCTGCACTATCTGCACTCAGTCGGTTTTTAAGGAGAAAGGTCATGATTAACGGCATTAAACCGCTTAAAAATTCACTGCGGTGGGGCATGGTGGGCGGCGGCGGTACCAGTCAGATTGGCTACATTCACCGTTCATCAGCACTCCGCGATAACACATTTACCTTAGTTGCCGGGGCGTTCGATATTGATGCGGCACGTGGACGCGCCTTTGGTGAAGCTCTGGGCCTTTCCCCGGACCGGTGCTATGCCGACTATGAAACCCTGTTTGCATCAGAAGCAAAACGCGATGATGGCATTCAGGCTGTCTCGATCGCCACACCCAACAACACGCACTTTGCGGTCTGCTGCGCAGCGCTTGAAGCCGGTCTCCATGTGATATGTGAGAAACCGCTGTGCTTTACGGTGGAAGAAGCTGAACATCTGGCGAAGCTGAGCCTGGAGAAAAAGAAGATCGTCGGCGTGACTTACGGTTACACCGGTCATCAGCTCATCCTTCAGGCCAGGGAGATGATCGCGCAGGGATTACTGGGTGACATCCGCATCGTCAACATGCAGTTTGCACACGGTTTTCATCACGAAGCCGTTGAACAGAATAACGCCAGCACCAGCTGGCGCGTCGACCCGCGCTTTGTCGGACCCAGTTATGTTCTGGGTGATTTGGCGACCCATCCGCTGTGTATCGCTGAAACCATGGCACCCGAACTGAAAATCAGACGGCTGCTTTGCTCACGCCAGAGCTTTGTGAAAAGTCGGGCGCCTCTCGAAGACAACGCATTTGTTCTGATGGAATACGAGAACGGCGCAGTGGGAAATCTGTGGGCCTCAGCCGTCAACTGCGGATCAATGCATGGGCAGAAAGTCCGCATCGTTGGCTCCAGAGCCAGTATTGAGTGGTGTGATGAGCAGCCAAACCAGCTGCGTTTCGAAATTCAGGGTGAGCCGGTGCGCATTCTGGAAAGAGGCATGGACTATCTGCACCCGGCTGCTCGTGAAGATGACCGGATAGGCGGCGGTCATCCGGAAGGACTTTTCGAAGCCTGGTCGAATCTCTACCGACGTTTCGCGCTCGCAATGGATGCAACCGATCGGGGCGACGACGCATTCCTGAAAAACTTCTGGTATCCCGATGTCCATGCCGGCCTGGCTGGCGTCAGATGGGTGGAAAACTGTGTCCGTTCAGCCGACTCCGGCTCGGTGTGGGTGGAATGCTGAGGTCCTGGTCGTGAGAACCGGACTCAGCCTGTCACACAGGGTTGACAAAGCCTGACATTCGATCCGTTTAATGATTTTCGCTGCCTGAACCCGACTCAGGCAGCAAGAGACAACGCAAAGGTGGCATCAATGAAAATCGCTTTCGATGTAGATGTAATCAAAGATCTGGGCATCACCAAAATGGTCCAACAGGTGTCGGAATGGGGATACAACTACATTGAGCAGTCTCCACATCCGGAAATTAACCCTTTCTATAAGCATCCTCGTGCCAGCCGCGAGATCATGGCTGAGTATAAAAAGGCGCTGCGCGAAACAGGTGTGGAAATTTCATCGTTTATCTGTGTTTATCGCTGGTCTGGTCCCGATGAACTGCGCCGACAGGCGGCCGTTAAAAACTGGAAACGTATGGTGGAGATCGCCGTCGAAATGGGCGTACAGGTCATCAATACCGAACTGGCGGGCGATCCTAATCAACCCGAAATCTGCGATGAAATGTTTTACCGCTCAATGGAAACGCTGCTTCCGCTGTTCGAACGTGAGGGTATCCGTGTTGAAATTCAGGCGCACCCGTGGGACTTCTGTGAAGAGAGCGATGAGACTGTCAATATGGTCAGGTCGTTCAGGAGTGATAACGTTAAATATGTCTACAGCGTTCCTCATACCTTTTTCTATGATAAAGGAAAAGGCGACGTAGAGAAGATGCTCCGTCATGCCGGACACGATCTGTCCCATGTTCTTATTGCCGATACCATGAACCACACAAAGCATTGCCGTTACATCGTTAACCCACCAGGCGTGGATGCCACTATTCATCAGCACGTTGGCATCGGCGAAGGCGAAGTAGATTTTGACACGCTGTTCCGAACGTTGCGTGAAATGAAGTTTGCAGAGCAGACGTTCAAAGTAGGGGGAGAGCCTATTGTGGCCGCATCGCTTTTTGGTTATCCGGAAAAAATGAAGCATCAGGCCGTGGAAACCCGCAAGCGGATAGAGCGAGAATTGCTTACGCCTCATCCATGAGTGATGTGCCCGGTGACATGTAAAATTGCTGCCGGGCTTTAAAATATGCCTTCCCAGTATTTGCATGCCAGCGCCTTCCTGTAGAGCAGGCCATAATCAGCACCGTTGAAGCCGCACAAAGGTCGGGTGCCCCTTTGTCGTACTCGCCTGCTTGCCGCTGCGTTCAGCGATTTTACGCCTTTCTCTCCGGTAATGACGGATGACTTTTTCTCTCACGCCTCACCACAGAAGGCTTAATCAGAATCAGGGAATGAGGGCTGATTTTTACACTGTGCAAATTAAGCTGGCTCAGAAGGGGGCAACCGCCCGGTAGATCACTAACAGATCGTCGCTATGTTGACGAGAGAGGCCAATGCAGGCCATGCGCTTTTGCATAACCTGTCTCTGTGGTCTGCACCGCTACATCATTTGTGGCTGGCGAATAACGTTACCTTTATCAAAGCGTGAGAGCCGGTAGGGGGCAAGGTCGGTATAAACGGGCTTGTTCGTCATCATCTGCGCACACAGCAGTCCCGCACCTGGCCCGATGGCAAAACCATGACCACTAAAGCCAGAGGCAATAAACATGCCCGGGATCTGGCTCACTTCATCAATAACCGGCACCAAATCCGGTGTGGTATCAATCCAGCCCGCCCAGGCATAATCGACTTTTGTTCCCTCCAGCGCGGGGAACAAGCGGATTAATTCTGCCAGACCATCATTAACGATGCGTTTATCCGGCGTGGGATCGAGAACCCGGATTTTTTCAAAAGGGGAAGGCGTGTCATGAGACCAACTCCCCGAGGCTTCAGGGCCTGAAAAGAATGAGCCATTCAGCCGGATTTTCAGTTTCTTTGCCACTTTACTGCGGAACATAGGATAAAACTTTGCGGCATATCGGATGTTCTGCGGCGCCAAATCGATCTGGCCCAGGCCCGGAACGGCAACGGTATAACTGCCATCCAGACGGCGACGAACACAGAGTTGCGGCGTGCTCAGACAACCTTTTACAATTTCCGGAGCGGCGGTTGTTTTAAACACCGTGCCCAGAATATTGGCGGCAGGGAGTTCAATCCCATATTGCCTGCAGAAACGCGAATTCCATGCACCGCCGCAACAGATCACCCGGCTGGCTTTGACTAATCCGCGTTCTGTCCAGACGCCAGAAACACGACCGGCGCTGATATCCAGTGCCCGCACCGCGCAACGCTGAAAAATGCTGGCGCCCAGGTTTTGCGCACCTTTCGCGATGGCCGGTGCGGCCTGTGACGGTTCCGCGCGACCATCCGTCGGTGACCACACGCCGCCACGCCAGGCTGTTTTGTCACCAATGCGTTCCTGGGCCTCACGCGCGGACAACAACTGGCTGGTAAAGCCAATCTGCTTTGCCTGCTGGCCCCATTTTTCCCAACGCGCCAGGTCAGCGTCATTTAGCGTGCCATACAGGATGCCGCTGCGCCTGAAGCCCAGATCCATCCCGATTTCAGTACTGAGTTCATCCCAGCGCTGCAGGCTTCGTATCGCCATCGGCAACTCATGCAAATCACGGTTCTGTTGGCGCACCCAGCCCCAGTTTCTACCTGACTGCTCACCGGCAATCACGCCTTTTTCAAACAACGCAACAGAAACGCCTTGTTTTGCCAGTTCATATGCCGTTGACGTCCCAACAATGCCACCGCCTATCACAACAACATCGACAGAGGTGGGGAAGACGGAACTGTCATTAACGCTATCGACCTTAATTCGCATGAGTTAACCTTGTTTCAAATATGATGTCGGGGCGGAATATGCATAATCCACAACACACGGGCTTCGGTGTCGCTGTCGTTAAAAATGTTATGCGGCAGATGGCTTTTAAACTGAAAGCTGTCGCCCGCTTCGATGAAGGTCGTTTCACCATTCACCTCAAGCGCAAGCCGACCCTCCATGACCACACCTGCTTTTTCACCTATCCCCGTCAGCATTTCTTCAGAGCGCGTGCGGGGAGGGATGCTGATATACATGAACTGGATATCGTGTTCGCCGGACGGCGATAACATCTCTTTGCTAATGCCCTGCTTGCCAACCTGAAAATGCGGTCGCTCACGCCAGCGACGAACATAGTGTTCAGCACCTGGCCGCATCACCTCATGTTGTTCAAGAAAAGCGGTCAAGGGGACATTCAAGACCACCCGAAGCTGCTCCAGTACCCGTACCGTCGGGTTAGCCAGATTACGTTCAATCTGGCTAATTGCCCCTGCCGACACATTGGCCTGTTGCGCCAGTTCTTTGATAGTCATATTGCGAGACTTGCGTATTAATTTTAACCGTACGCCAATATTGATCTCGACGGCACTCAGATCCTCAGAGTGCATTAACGCTGTTTTCATCACCATGTTCCTTAAGGTTTCGTGCCTCCGTGCATGAAAGCGCGATTAGGGCATTCCCCACTTAGCTTTGATTTTTTGCAAAGTGCCATCCGCTTTCATCGCCGTCAGGGCGGTATTGATATCGGCAAGCAGCTTATCGTTGCCTTTTTTCACACCAAAGGCCATGGGCGCGATATGCTCGGGCTTATAACCATCCACCACATGCATGCCTTTGTACGCACCTGATTTTTCCTGATATTTCATGATCGGGTAATCGTTCATGCCCGCCGCGATACGACCCAGCGACAGATCACGCATCATGTCTGCCGGACTGTCGTACACTTTCACCTCTTTCGGGATACCGCTCTTGATCAGAGCCTGCGTGTAATCGGTGCCTGTCATGGTGCCAACGATGTCACCTTTCAGATCCTGCTGAGAGCGATAGACTTTTTTGTTGTCATCACGCACGACCAACCCGGGTCCGAATGCGGTGACCGGCTGTGAGAACGAGATACGTTTTTCACGCTCAGGTGTTGGTGTCATCCCGGCCACGATCATGTCAATTTTGCCAGCAATCACAGACTGAATAAGCGTAGAGAAGGGCACAGCCGTAAAGTTAACATCCAGGTGCTGACGTTTAGCCACTTCGGCAGCCACATCCGGCATGAAGCCTTCAATCTTACCGGTTTTCGTATCCAGAAATGTCGTTGGCGCACTGGAGGGCGGCGAGCCTGCCGTTAATGTGGCAGCGTGCGCACTGTAAGTGACGCCGAGGGCAACAGACAATAAAGCCATAGTAACGTGCGATCGAATAGACATCACTCACTCCTGATTAACATGCGAACAATTAACTTCACTATAATGAAATTAAATCCCCTCCTGTCAATCTTTTCTTTTTAAAAATGCCGCGCCTCACAAATTAACACAAAACCCTTTGATCTCGAGGAAAAGTGAGCCTTCAATCCATTTTGTTACATGAATAAGTTAATGCTATGACGTCATCCGATGAAAAGTTTGACAATATTTACGGGTAGCCATATTCATTAAAATGAATTTTAGCCTCACACTCAACACCGGCGGGAGCGCATAATGGACTGGAGCAGTATTCACGTTTACCTTCCCTTTCTTTTGCAAGGGGCGGAAATGACAATTTATATCACGATCTTGTCCTTGCTCATCAGCACGCCGTTAGGTCTGGTGTTTGCTGCCGCAAAAATGTGTCCTTTTAAAATCATCTCCTGGCCCGTGAGCGTCATCATCAATATCACGCGTGCCTTACCGATGATTGTGGTGCTGTTTTATATCTATTTTGTTTTCCCCGATATCGGCATTACCCTGACATCGTTTCAGGCCAGCGTGGTCGGTATCGCTTTCTGCTTTTCTACCTTCCTCGCAGAGATTTTTCGCTCGGGTATTGAATCGGTCGATCGTGGTCAGCTTGAAGCGGCGCGCTCAATGGGCATGAGCTTCTTTAAAGCGATGCGGCGCGTCATCCTGCCTCAGGCTTTTCATGTCGCGCTGCCGCCGTATAGCAATACGCTGGTGATGATGCTGAAAGATTCTGCGCTGGCATCAACGATTGCGGTTACCGAAATGACCCGGCAGGGACAGCTTCTGGCCGCCTCAACCTTTGATAACACCACCGTATATACGCTGGTGGCGTTACTTTATCTGACGTTGTGCATGCCACTGCTGGCTTTCACTAAGCACCTTGAAAATCGTCAGAAAAAAGGAGCCTGAGATGATTGAAATTCGTGATGTCCATAAGCGGTTCGGTGCTGTCGAAGTGCTGAAAGGGGTAAGTTTCCGCGTCGATGAGGGCGAAGTGGTATGCCTGGTGGGGCCCTCCGGTTCCGGAAAATCGACTGTGCTGCGCTGTATTAACGGGCTTGAAACCTATGAAAGCGGCACCATTCGCGTGCTCGACCAGCATGTTGACAGTAAAAGTAAAAATATCAATTCGCTTCGTCGCCAGATAGGAATGGTTTTCCAACGATTTAACCTCTTTCCGCACCGTAGCGTGCTGGAAAACGTGATGGAAGGTCCGATTTACGTTAACGGTGAATCGCGCAGTAAAGCCGAAAAGATAGCCAAAGAGTTACTGGAAAGAGTAGGGCTGGCCGACAAAGTCTCCGCCTGGCCGTCGCAGCTTTCCGGTGGTCAGCAGCAGCGCGTGGCCATCGCCCGAACACTGGCATTACAGCCGAAAGCCATTCTTTTCGACGAACCGACATCAGCACTGGATCCGGAGTTAGTCGGCGAGGTTCTGCAGGTCATGCGCAACCTGGCACAGCAGGGAATGACCATGATCGTGGTCACGCATGAGATGCAGTTTGCAAGAGAGGTCGCCGATCGCGTCTGTTTCCTGCACAGCGGACAAATTGTGGAGCAGGGCCACGCTGAACAGGTGCTGCTGCGCCCTCAGGAGGCGCGCACGCAAGATTTTCTGCGGCGGGTTCTGGGAACATCTGCGTCCGGAACAGGATGAGACGGGAGCAATTCTGTCACTCCTGAGACTTTTTAGCGCCTCAAGAAAGCGCATGAGGCGCAAATAGCGGATTGATGACGTTACCGTGCAGATACACCCGCCTTGCTGATGGCCACAATCAGCGCGGTTCCGCCGAACCCCCATCCCCAGAATGTTTTCGCCAGACTTAATTTTCCTGTCACAAGCGCCTTTAGCATTGTCAGTTCCCTGTCTGAATCCGGTTATATTCGGTCAACGACAGGCTCAAACAGAAACTTTCCTGACATTCTCTTTGAAGACACGCTACCAGACCGAAAGGATGGCCGCGTGTGCGTGAGGCCCGTCAGGTACGGGGAAAGCGTGTCCTGAGAAGGATAACCGTGCAGCTTCCGGATGATGCATTTACCCGGCATCAGTCGTCGGACAAAAAAAGGCCCGTCAGCATGAACGCGACGGGCCAGCACGGAGGCGACGAGAATATTTCTGACAACAGACACATCACAACGGAGTAACGTTAACCAATATTCTGTGAAAGACGTATTTCAGCTGCAGGGAGAGTTTATCGGGGCTTGCTGCCATTCTCTCTGGCCTGGTGCTCCAGGCATCTTATAAAATTCTCTATTATCTGCACAGAGTAAGTTATGGCCAGCAACTCTGCCGTGAGCTGGGCATCCATACGCATCAGCGTCTCCATGACGCCGGGCTTGCTGAGGACCGGCTTCATATTTTTTACCCGGTCCATCAGATGTGTCCAGTTATTGATAAAGGTGTCCGGGTCAGCATAGGTTCCATCCCTCAGTTGCGTGTAAATCGCGTCAACATCCGCTTTCATTAGCCTGACGGCCTTAATCAGTCTTTCCTCGTAAGTGGGCTGGTTTTCATCAGACACGGAACGTTTCCACCATACCTCTCAGCGCATGCGCCTGCTCAGACAGTGACTGCGAAGCCGAGGATGACTCCTCGACCAGCGCCGCGTTGTTCTGCGTCACGCCGTCCATCTGACTCACGGCAACACTCACCTGCGAAATGCCCTGCATCTGCTCTGCGGACGCCAGGGAGATGTTATCCATCGCCTCAGCGAGCTCACCGACCAGGCCGACCACCTTCTGGATACTCTGTCCGGTCGATGAAGCTACGCCGACGCCGCTTTCAATCTGATCGACGGCCTGCTCAATCAGCGTCTTGATGTCCTTTGCGGCCGTCGCGCTGCGCTGTGCCAGCGTACGCACCTCTCCGGCTACCACGGCAAATCCGCGTCCCTCTTCACCTGCGCGGGCCGCTTCCACCGCGGCGTTCAGTGCCAGAATGTTGGTCTGGAACGCGATGCCCTCAATCACTGACGTGATGTCGCGGACTTTTGCGGCACTCGCTGAGATGTCCTGCATGGTCACTGACATGCGCTGTACGTCCGACCCGCCTGCGTGAGCCAGCTGCGCGGTCCCGCGGGCGGACTCTGCTGTCTGCTGCGCACTGGCCGCGTTGCTCTTCACCGTGGCGGTCAGCTGCTCCATGCTGGCGGCCGTTTCCTGCAGCGCAGCCGCCTGCTGTTCGGTGCGGGATGACAGTTCAGTATTACCCTGCGCGATTTCGTCCGAGGCGAGGGCCACAGAGGCAGAGGTCTCTTTAATCTGCGACACCAGGCCGCGCAGGTTGGCCTGCATGCTGTCAAGCGACGCCAGCAGGCTGGTCGTGTCGTTGCGGCGAAGCACGACCGGCGATGTGAGGTCGCCGGCCGCAATGGTGGCGGCCAGTGCCTGCGCCTGGGCAGGCTCACCGCCCAGCTGGCGCATTAGTACACGGACAACCAATACACAGGCCCCGACACTGATGAAAATGGATGCACCGGCCAGAAGGATCAGGATGAGAGATGAGCGTGAAGTTGAAGTGCTGTTCTCCTTCACCTCAGCAAAGCTTGTCTTCTGCTGTATCCCTGTCACAACCTGCAAATCGCTGAGCATTTTATCCTGCACGGGCTGGACCTCTTTTGTCAGACACTCAAAGAAGTCTTTATCGCGATTGGCCAGGCCAAGCTGACTGGCCTTTGCAAAAATGGCAAAAAAAGAGGCCTCTGTATCGGTCAGTCTCTTGAAAGCGTTCCGTCCTGCCGGAAGAGAATCGATCTTCAGCAAGCCACCAAGAGCCTGGCGGTTAGCGCTATATTGTGCCTGAGTTTTCTGTATGCGCTCTGCTACGGGTTTCATTGCCACAGGATCGCTCAGCAGCCCAAGCGTTCTGACGTCTATGGACATCTCTCTCAGTTCACCGAGCATGTCCTGCGCAATTTGGTACTTTTTCATTTTGATGTTTACGATCCTGTCCATTCCTTCCCGGGCTTTATAGAGCGCATTCAGCGCAGTACCGGTGCAGATGATGAACAGGAAGATAAGCAGGCCGAAACCTGCAGCAAGGCGAGTCGATATTTTCATGTCTTTTCTCGTTATATAGGGCGTTCTGGTGTTGGTTAATCTTTGCCGGACGTCAAGAGCAGTCCGACCGGATTAATCCTAGATGGGTTTTTGCATTTAGTGCTTATTTCGCTCCAATATTACTGAGAATAATCTGAAAAAAATTGTTTCTGCGTACTTCAATTGCCTGCGCAACGGCTTTGCCTGACGTCGGAATCTGTCATCTCAGTCACGTCCTGCCCCACTGATGGGGTTGCCTTCAGAAAACCCTTATGATGAGAAATCCTTCACGCACAATAAGTTGATTGAGAGACTAAACATCCTTTTCCAACAAACATCTCTCCCCGATCGAAAAGCCGCGATTATACGTGCCATTACTCGACTTACCTGAGTCCGTGACCAGACAATGCCAGCTTGACGTGAAATGAATGCCCCTTTTTAGGAGGCGCAGGCCATCTGGGCTGATTGACAGGTGGTCAGTAAAAAGAGGCCTGTTGCATGGTCAACATGACACGTCGTCAGTATGTCAAATTGATTCCAGTGATAAATGATCGACCTGCGTCACAATTAAAGAAAGCAACTATCGTGACGATAACGTTAGGGCGTGATTTGCACGCTTTGACTACAGGGAGTCAACATGGCCGTTATCAACACAAATACGCTGTCACTGGTTACGCAGAATAACCTGACAAAGTCACAGTCTTCACTAGGCACGGCGATTGAGCGCCTGTCTTCCGGTCTGCGCATCAACAGCGCAAAAGATGATGCAGCCGGTGAGGCCATCGCTAACCGTTTCACCTCCAACATCAACGGTATGACCGTTGCCGCCCGCAATGCCAACGACGGTATTTCGCTGTCGCAGACCGCCGAGGGCGCGCTGACTGAAATTAACAATAATCTGCAGCGAGTTCGTGACCTGACCGTTCAGGCGCAGAACAGCTCTAACTCAGCCTCGGATGTCGACTCGATTCAGGCTGAAGTTAACCAGCGCATGCAGGAAATCGACCGCGTTACGAAACAGACTGATTTCAACGGTATTAAAGTGCTGAACACCGGCTCCGGCAGCACCACCTACAATTTCCAGGTGGGCGCAAAAGACGGCGAAACTATTGGTATTGCGCTGAGCTCAAGCGACGGTTTTGACCTGGCTGCAGCGGGCAACGCTTCTACAGGCACCACTCAGAATACCAGTTCTACGACAGGCCAGACGGTCAACGGCAATGCCCGCACCACGTCAGCCATCGGCTTCGACGTGCTGAAAGGGGCTGTCACCGGCGGTTCAGGCGGCACAGCGTCAGGTACCACGCCACTGGCCGACATTGATAAAGCCATCAAAGCGGTCGATAACCAGCGCAGCCTGCTGGGTGCCTCGCAAAACCGTTTCGAGTCCACCATCAGCAACCTGAACAATACCGTGACAAACCTGACCGCGGCCCGCAGCCGTATTCAGGATGCGGATTACGCGACGGAAGTGTCGAACATGTCCCGCGCGCAGATCCTGCAGCAGGCGGGCTCTTCTGTACTGGCCCAGGCCAACCAGGTGCCACAGACCATGCTGTCACTGCTCCGCTAATAAACGCTGAGGAACTGGATGCTGTCTGATGCAGTTCCTCACGATTTCGTCCCGCTCTGTAACCAGAAGCGGGCAAAACCCTGATTCTCGTCGCGGTGGAAATGTCAGGTTGAACATGGGATGTGGGGCGGAGTAGCACTATGAACACGCCATCAAGATGCTTAAGCAGGGCTATGGACTGATTTAAGAACACCATCTTGCCAAACGCCCGTATTATCGGCTCCCGGCACGAAGCCGTTTTCTTTACTGTTTCATTTTCGAGTGTTAACCGAGGAAAGATAATGAACAATATTAAAATCGGCGTCCGTCTCGGTGCCGGATTTGGCTTTATCCTGCTTCTTCTCATCGTTATTACCCTGGCCGGTTTAATGCGAATCGACTCACTGGGCGACACCGTGGATAAACTGGCCGGCGATCGTTTTGACAAGGCTACCGCTGCCAGTAATCTTCGCTTTTACGTTACTGATATGAGTCGTATGGTTCGCAGCATCGCGCTTGTCGACGATCCGGCGCAAAAAGAAAGACTGAAACAAAATTATGAGCAGGCCCGCGCCCGGCTTGAAACGGCTTTCAACAAAGTCGATCACATACTGCACGCTCCCAGAAGTCGCGAGCTGATTGACGTCATGAAAAAAGCAGGGAAACAGTATCTATCTTATTCTGAGCAGGCGGTAAAACTGGGTATGGAAGGCAAGCGGGATGAGGTGACGCAACTACTCACCGGGCCGGCTTATCAGGCTCAGGACGAATACACAACGGCCATCACGGACCTCGCCAGCTTCCAGGGGGAGCAGATGAAGACCGCGGGAGCTAAAGCCGCGTCAGAGCAGCGCAACGCCGTAACGCTACTCGTTTCACTCAGCCTGGCTGCCATTGTACTGGCAGCAACGCTTGCCTGGTTTATTACCCGCAGTATCGTCAGGCCCGTCAATATCGCACTTGAAGCGGCGGTAAGGGTTGCTGAAGGTGATCTCACTGCAGAGGTGCCGGTGAGTGGACGAGACGAAACCGGGAAACTGCTTGAAGCTATTCGTGGCATGCAGCATTCCCTGGTGCAAACCGTGAGTGCCGTTCGGGCGAATGCGGAAAGCGTTGCCGCAGCAAGCCTTCAGATAGCTCAGGGAAACACCGATCTGTCACAGCGCACTGAAGAACAGGCCAGCGCGCTGGAACAGACCGCTGCCACGATGGGTGAACTGGGTGTCACGGTCAGGAATAACGCAGATAATGCCAGCCAGGCCGCCACGCTGGCCGTTACGGTACGTGAGGTTGCCCGGCAGGGTAATGACATCACTTCAGATATCACCGATACCATGAAGGGCATAGGCGAAAGTTCAGGGCGCATTGCGGATATCACTTCAGTGATAGACAGCATCGCTTTCCAGACCAACATTCTGGCGCTCAATGCCGCCGTCGAAGCTGCCCGCGCGGGTGAGCAGGGTCGCGGCTTTGCCGTTGTCGCTGGTGAAGTTCGTTCACTGGCGCAGCGCAGTGCGACTGCTGCGGGTGAGATTCGTCAGCTCATTGAGGCCAACGCTCAGCGCGTCAGTGAAGGCTCAACGCTGGTAGCGCGCTCTGCTGGCACGATGTCTGCCGTTGTTTCTTCGGTGGGCCAACTCACTGACAGGGTAGAGGAAATTACCGCCGCTACTGCTGAACAGGCGCGCGGCATTGAACAGGTCAGCATAGCCGTGACGGAAATTGATGACGTCACGCAGCAGAATGCTTCACTTGTGGAAGAGTCTGCCTCTGCGGCAGCAAGCCTGCGTGAACAGGCCGATCTGCTAATGCAGTCTGTATCCGTTTTTACACTTTCAGATCATTCATCCTCCGCCGTTAAAACAGCACTTGTTGCGCCCGTAACGGTTACCGCATCCCCGACGACGCATGACAATTCCATGCGATCAAAAGAGACAACGCTGGAAGAAAACTGGACAACATTCTGAGCATGCCCCGATGTGAGGGGGTAGCAGGCAACGCTACGTGAATTCTGCATAACCCGCAGGGGTTCTGTGCGCCAGTTTTCACGTAGCGCGCCCGGTGATCAACGGGCTTCAGGTCCAGAGGGGACGCAGGTGAGGTGCCGGTGCGTAACCGGGTACGTGTCGGGATGCCTTATTTAACATAATTAGTATTATGCGTACTTTAATGTAACGGCTAAATTCAGATGTCCGCCTCTGGCTGTATTGAGATGTCCGCATTATCGTCCTTTTTCCAGGGTTTCCCGGCTGAGGACGCAACTGATGACGGCTTAGGATTCGGAGTGCTGAGAGCATGAACAGACGTTTGGCCCCCATACGTCTTGCCAGCCAGCTGCTAAGCGGTATGACCGACATCAGGCCCAGGATGTAGACATTACTTATCCATGCCAACTGGCTAACGGGTAGTTGGAGTACTTGCCTCTCCTGTGACATCTCTCACCCCCTGCCAAAACATTTCCGTTTAGTACTGGAAAAATACTCTCTGTATCCGGCCAGACATTGCTGATAATTTGTCCAGACTCTGGTTTAACATAGCTGACACAACGCTTAACGGACGCATCAGAAAACGAACAGCATCAACGTAAGGCTTCGTGCCACGAGGGGCCGTTTCTGACATTTCAAAAAGCGACACGACTAACAGCAAACGAATACCGCTCATCTTCCTTTTCTGGCAACCGTTTCGACGTGAAGAAAGAACGTATTACTGAAACGCGACGCTCTGCCCTTTTGCTTACTAAGTATTCATTGCCCGGATGTTCAGGCGACCGTAAAAATTAACGACACTGGCGAGTAGGGAAAAATGATGAATAAAACGATTCTGGCGGTAGCCGCCGTTGCAAGTGCTTCGGCCATTGTGCCGCTGATGGCTCAGGCATCTTACGCGTATGTGGGAACCTATAATCCCAATGGCGAAGGGGTTTATCGATTTATCGTCAATGCGCAGGGTGAACTGTCGGGAAAAACACTGGTGAGTCAGCTGCCCAACCAGGCACAGATGGTGGCGTCAGCGGATGGTAAACATCTTTATGTGGCGAGTGAGACCGAGAAAGGTAGCATCACCGCTTATCAGATTGGTACGGACGGTTCGCTCACGGCATTAAATCAGGTCGACACGCAAGGCAAAGGACCGGTGTACCTGTCCCTGACACCCGATCAGCGTTACCTGATGGTCGCAAATTATGTCAGCGGCAGTATTACAGTGTTTGCGGTAACGCCAGAAGGCAAGCTGAGTGAGGCTGTCGATCATCATCAGGACAGCGGCCCGGCTGGCGCAGGCAAGCCGGCCGCAGCGGTAGACGGCAGCTTTGCCATCAGCGATCACAATGGTCCGCATGCTCATATGGTCGCCAGCGATCCCACGGGCCAGTTTGTTTACTCGACGGATTTGGGGCTGGACCGCATTTACCAATACCACCTGAATAAAGACGGTACGCTGACGCCCGGCAAACCCGCATGGATAAACGCCTCGTCTGCCGGTGCAGGCCCCCGCCATTTCGTTTTTAGCGCTGAGGGTCATGCGCTCTGGTTAGTGAATGAAGAAGCCTCCACGCTCACACATTACCTCATTAATCCGCAAAGCGGTGCTTTGCAGGAAAAGGCCACGGTTTCTACGCTGCCTTCCGGTTATAAAGGCACCAGTTTTGCAGCCGGGTTAGTCATTGATAAGGGCGGGAAAAATCTTTACGTCGCCAACCGTCTGCATGACAGCATTGCGCACTTTGAGGTCAATGCTAACGGCACACTGACACATAAAGATGATGTGTGGACGCGCGGGGATTACCCCCGAACGCTGACATTATCCCCTGATGGCAGCATGATTTACGTGATGAATCAGCGTAGCGATAACATCACCAGCTTCAGGGTGGAGAAAGCGAGTGGTGCCATCAGCTTTACCGGGAACTATGTTGCCGTAGGCGCGCCTTCACAGATGGTTATTGTTCCCTGAAACATTGATGCAGATAACATGCACGTCACGCTGTGGTGCGTGTTACCGACGCAGCGTGCAGGTGCACGAGAAGGTCAGTCTCGCGCACCTGCCCGTTCAAGATCACTAACGGGCATGATCGATAAGCACTCAGGCCCAGCGATTATCGCTGCCAGTGCCAACGCAAAATCAAGTGTTATCCTCCACAATCACCGCAACCCGCTGTCCGGCGCGCACGGCACTGCCTGGCTGTACGTTAACCTGCTGGATGATCCCATCGCAGGGTGCCAGCAACGGAATCTCCATTTTCATGGATTCCAGCACCACCAGAACATCCCCCGCCTGAACCCGACTTCCCACCGTGGTTTGCACTTGCCAAAGGTTGCCGGAAACCGGGCTTTCGACACCCTGCTCGCCCTGCTGTAGCGGTGCATCACCGCCCTCTTCTGCCACGTTCTCCTGGCTGTCGAAATGGGCCTGACCACTGGCGATCCAGCGATCGCGTTCCGCATTGAACGCCTGTTGCTGGTGGTCACGAAACGCCGCGATGCTTTGCGCCTCATGAGCGAGAAACTGCTGATAATCACTCAACCGCAGCGTACTGGGCTCAATGCGCAGCGGATAACGCCCCAGCGGGAAATCGCGGCGGATTTGCACCAGTTCCTCGGCGGATACAGGGTAGAACCGCAGTTGATCAAAGAAGCGCAGCAGCCAGGGTTTCCCCGCAAAATCAGCAACCTCTCGATAGCGATTCCACATCTGAAGCGTGCGCCCCACAAACTGATAGCCGCCAGGTCCTTCCATGCCGTAAACGCAGAGGTAAGCGCCGCCGATACCCACCGAGTTCTCTGCCGTCCAGGTGCGCGCCGGGTTGTATTTTGTGGTGACCAGGCGATGGCGCGGATCCAGCGGTGTCGCAACCGGCGCCCCCAGATAGACATCGCCCAGCCCCATAACCAGATAGCTGGCCTCAAACACCGTCTCCCAGACCGCCTGTTCGTCAGGCAGATCGTTAATGCGGCGAATGAATTCAAGGTTACTGGGGCACCACGGTGCATCAGGGCGTACCGTCGTCATGTACTTTTCAATCGCCTGGCGACAGGCGGGATCGTCCCAGGAAAGCGGCAGATGTACTACGCGAGTTGGCACCTGCAGATCATCACTCAGGCAAACCCTGAGCCACTCGCCGCGTACCCAGTCCAGCAGCGCGTCATGGGTGAGGATTTCAGGCTGAAAATGGATCTGCAACGAACGAATCCCGGGCGTGATATCAATCACCCCGTCTTTTGCATGCGCTTCCAGCGCCTGCATCAGGGCATGAATGCGAAAACGCAGAACCAGATCCAGCTCCGGCTCCCCGGCTTCGAGTAGCAGATGCGTATCGCCAGAAAGTCGCGCGACCAGGCGCTTATCGGCCTCACCGCAGGTCATCACGATCGGCGAGGTCAGCGGCGCAGGTTGCCAGACTGTCACCTGGCCACAGAGCGTTGCCAGTTCCTGGCCTCGCGCTTTAGCCAACTGGCGCGCGGTGGTTAAATCCACCGAGGTAAAGCGCACTTTATCACCGGCTTTCAACTGCCCTAACTGCCAGAGATCGGCTTCGATGACTGTGACCGGACAAACGAATCCCCCGAGGCTGGGTCCATCCGGGCCCAGAATCACCGGCATATCGCCGGTAAAATCAACCGCACCTACCGCGTACGGATTGTCGTGAATGTTTGACGGATGCAGTCCGGCTTCGCCCCCGCTGTCTCGGCTCCAGATGGGCTTGGGCCCAATCAGGCGGACGCCCGTGCGGCTGGAGTTAAAATGCACTTCCCATTCTGTGGCAAAAAAAGTGGCGATATAGTCCGGCGCGAAGAACTCCGGCGCACCGTGTGGACCATAAATTACCCGTAGGGTGCGGATCTGCGGGAGATCCGTGCGCAATGCCTCAGGAAGTGCCACGCCAGCTTCCGTTGCTGCCTGTGGGGCCAGGTGCAGCACATCGCCGCTACGCAGTGCGCGTCCGGCGTGGCCGCCAAACTGGCCAAGCGTAAAGGTGCTTTTACTGCCTAAATACGTTGGCACCTGAATGCCGCCGCTCAGGCAGAGATAGCTTCGCACGCCCGCCCCACTCACAGCACCCAGCTTTAACGTCGCCCCGGCGGGAATGGTAAAAACACAATCCATCGGCACGGGCTGGCCATCCAGGGTAGCGCTCAGTGGTGCACCGCAGATGACGGCCTGGATGACGGTATTGAATTTCAGAGTGGGTCCGGTGAGGGTAATTTCCAGTGCGGCTTCCCCCTCGTCATTGCCCAGCAGCCGATTGCCTGAACGCAGGGCGCGGTCGTCCATCGGCCCCGATGGCGGTACGCCGACCGCCCAGTAGCCCAGACGGCCCGGATAATCCTGCACGCTGGTTTGCGTACCGGCGCCTAGCACCTCAACCGTCGCTGCCTGATAGCTCAGCTGTTCCAGACAACGGGTCCAAGGTTCTCCCTGAACAAAGGGCGCAAACGCTAAAATTTGCTGCAGATAGAGGCGGTTGGTTTCAACACCGTATAAACGCGTTTCTGCCAGCGCCTGCGCCAGTGTGGCAATGGCCTCCGGGCGGCTGGGCCGCCAGGCGATCGTTTTCGCCAGCAGCGGATCAAAAAAGGGCGGCACTTCGCAACCGGCTTCAATCCAGTGATCAATGCGCAGGCGAGCATCCTGTTGGTCGGGAAAGGCAACGTCTGTCAGCAGGCCCGGTGAAGGCTGAAACTGCCGTCCCGGATCTTCCGCATAAATGCGTGCCTGGATAGCATGGCCTTGTGGCGCAAGCCCGGCAGCCAGCTCGCGCAGGGGCGGCAAGGTGTCCGCAGCCAGTTCAATCATCCATTTCACCAGGTCAACGCCCCAGACCTGTTCTGTTACGCCATGCTCGACCTGAAGGCGAGTGTTGACCTCCAGGAAGTAAAATTGTTGGTTCAGGCTGTCATAGACAAACTCCACGGTGCCCGCGCTGCGATAGTTCACTGCTTTACCCAGCGCAACTGCCGCCTCGCAGAGCGCCTGTGCCATGCCTTCAGGCAAATTGGGGGCAGGTGTTTCTTCGATGACCTTCTGGTTACGCCGCTGCACCGAGCAGTCACGCACGCCCAGCGCGATAACGTCTCCTTGCCCGTCACCAAAGATTTGCACCTCAAGATGACGTGCGCGTTCGATATAGTTCTCGAGAAACACGCCGGCATCACTAAAGTTGTTCTGCCCCAGCCGCTGCACGGTATCAAACGCTTCCGTCAGTTCATGCGCATCGCGACAAACGCGCATGCCAATCCCGCCGCCACCCGCCGTACTTTTCAGCATCACCGGATAACCAACGGTCTCGGCGACGCGGCAGGCTTCGGCGGCATCGGCCAGTAATTCGCTGCCTTCCAGCAAGGGCACACCTTCAGCTTTCGCCAGAGCACGGGCCGTGTGCTTCAGACCAAAAGTCCGCAACTGCTGTGGCGTTGGGCCAACAAAAATCAGCCCTGCGGCCTCGCAGGCCTCAGCGAACCCGGCGTTTTCAGAGAGAAAACCGTAGCCCGGGTGAATCGCCTGTGCACCGCTTTGCTGCGCTGCGGCAATAATTTTTTCAGCGGCCAGATACGTTTGTGCCGCCGGGCCGTCGCCAAGGGACAACGCTTCATCGGCATCACGAATATGCAGGCTGCCCAGATCGGCCTCGGCATAGACAGCCACCCCCTTGACCTGCATGGCGCGCAGGGTGCGCAAGATGCGGCAGGCGATCGCACCGCGGTTAGCAATCAGTAAGGTATCAAACATAAGCGGAACTCTCAGGAAAGCGGGTCGTCCCGCAGAAAGTCGACATGTCCCCTGAGGCCGTCCCCGGGGCTTCTCCTGTTCAGGCGTGCGTATTGTTCAGTCGCACCAGGCTCAGTTCCATACCAATACCTCGGCGGGCGTGGGATTCCAGCCGTTACAGGGGTTATTCAGCTGCGGACAGTTTGAGATTAAGACCACCGCATTACACTCGGCGCGCAGTTCAACATATTTGCCGGCGGCGGAAATACCGTCTTCAAAGGTCAGTCCACCCTGCGGCGTGACGGGAACGTTCATAAAAAAGTTGATGTTGGCGCCGATATCGCGTTTATGCAGGCGACCGTCATGCAGGCAGGCACAAAGAAAATTATCCCGGCAGCTGTGCATATAGCGCTTGTCGTGAGCATAACGTACCGTGTTACTTTCCTGCGCGCAGGCACCGCCCAACGTATCGTGGCGGCCACAGGTATCGGCGACAATAGTCAGCAGCGGATTGCCCATATTCGAGTAAAGTACGCTGCCGGTGGTCAGGTAAGCATTACCCTGACGGCGCAGCGTACGCTGGGGATCGTAACGCTCGCGCGGATTATCTGCGTTGTAGAACAGCGTATCGATCGCCTGATTCCCTTCCAGGTCGAGCAGACGCAATGTTTGCCCTTGTTTGACCTCAAACAGCCAGGGTTCGCCCGCCGGAATCACATGACGGTAAACCGCATCCTCTGGGCGGCGGTCGCTGGAAATAATCATCATCGCTGACTCCTTACAGGGCAAAAAGTTGGGTGTTATGTATTGCGCGCTGATTTTCATCGCGGATGAACAGCGCTTCGGTGGTAGCCTGTGCGTCATCGGCCTGATACCAGCTCAGCTGGATGGGACGCGGTGCATAGTCAGGGGCAGGATCCATTGGATGGGGGAGCGCGGTCAGGACGATCAGCACGTCCATTGGGGCAAACAGCTCAACAACATCCCCTGCGCGGCTATGTTCGGTATCGAAGCGGAAGCGGCCATCTTCATCGACGGTGACTTTGCTAAAGAAGTTAACGACCATGAGCAGATCTTCAAGACCCAAATCCCATTTGCCCATCTCGACCAGCAGATTATCGACTCCATTGCGGTAAAACCCATTCCGCAGCTCCTGATAGCGCCCTGCGCCATATTTTTCGCGCGTTTCCGCCGCGTTAAGTACGCCACCAAACGGGTCGTGCCAGCCACAACTGTCCGCCACGATCCCGGCGAGTACGCGGCCCATATCGGAATAGAAACAGTGGCCGGTAGTAAGCCGGGCCGTATGCTGGCCCTTCAGCGTATCCGGTAGATTAAGGCGTTCACTTTTCTCATGCGGATTGAGCATCATCATGCTGACGTTCGCGCCGCCATCAATATCGGTCAGGCGCAGGATGTGCCCTTTGCGCAGAATGAATGAGGTATGCGCCCCGCCGGGAAGCCGCTCTTCGCGCAGACTGGGGGCTGAGTGAAAACGTGCCGTCATTGCTGTCTCCTTAATGCATAAACGTTGTCTTTACTGTCTGTCATCAGCTGTGCCATTCGCGCCTCATTCAGCGGAATGTCGTAGGTGATACGCGCGCCCCAGGCATGAGGGGCCTGGGGATCGTGGCGGACTTTGTCAAATACCAGTAGCCGTGTACCCAGGTTGAAGCCTTCAGTAAGATCGTGGGTGACCATAAAGACCGTCATTCGGGTTTCACTCCACAGTTGAAGCAGCAGCGCGTGCATGTCTTTGCGGATACCGGGATCCAGTGCGCCAAAGGGCTCATCCAACAACAGCACTCGCGGTTGCATGATAAAAGCCTGGGCAATTGCCAGCCTTTGCTGCATTCCGCCGGAGAGCTGTGCCGGATATTTATCCAGCGCATTTCCCAGCCCCACTTTGTCCAGCATCTGTCGTGCCTGCTGCCGGGCCGCGCGTTTTCGGGCGCCGAACAGGCGACCCGACAAGGGCGAAGCAGGCAGTTCGAGCCCTATCGCGACGTTATCCAGTACATTGAGATGGGGAAACACGGAATAGCGTTGAAACACGACGCCGCGGCTGCGGTCGGGTTCTGTCGCCAGTGCCTTACCATCCAGGGTGATCTCTCCCCGGGTGGGTTTTTCCTGACCCAGCAGCAGGCGCAAAAACGTCGACTTCCCGCAGCCCGATGCACCGACCATAGAGCAGAACTCGCCCGCCTTAACCTGCAAATTGATGCGTTCCAGCACCACGTGGTCGCCGTACTCCTGCCAGATATTGTTGATACTGATAAAACTCATTCCCGGCCTCCTTCCGCCCATGGGAAACAGGCGTTGTGCAGCTTGCGCAGGCCCAGATCCATCAGCCAGGCCAGCAGCGTGATCCAGATGACATAGGGGATAATCACATCCATCGCCATGTAGCGACGCACCAGGAAAATGCGATAGCCCAGCCCGGCGGTCGCCGAAATCGCTTCGGAGGAAATTAAAAACAGCCAGGCCGATCCCAGAAGCAGCCGTACCGAGGTGATAAGCCGTGATAACAGTTGCGGCAGCACGACCCGCAGCACGACCGTCCAGCTATTGGCTCCCAGGGTTTGCGCTTTGATTAACAGTTCCGCCGGAATTTCCCGTGCCCGCTGTTCAAGATCGCGTGCCAGCATCGGCGTAATGCCAATGACGATGAGCATGACCTTCGACAGCTCATCCAGGCCGAAAACAATAAACAGCACGGGCAGAATCGCCAGCGGCGGCACCATTGAGACAACCGTCATCAGGGGTGACAGTGCGGCGCGGGACATCGGAAAAACGCCCGCGGCAATGCCGAGGCACAGACCAATCAGCGAGGAGAGCGCCAGCCCCATGAGCAGACGGCTCAGGCTGATAAACGTATCGGCCCACAGCAGGTATTCACCACTGCGCTTATCTGGCGTGAAGGCCATCCGATCAATCGCCTCAATCATCTGCGACAGTCCGGGCAGCAGTTTGTCCTGCGGATTGGCCTCCAGCCGCACCGCTGATCCGATAAACCAGGCGGCGATGATCAGCACGAAGGGCAACAGCATTAGCGTCAGGCGCATGCCCTGGCGGGGATAGCGGTTGATGTAGCGCATGACATGAACTCCCGTGGTCAGTGGTTACAACTTGCCCGCAGCGGCCAGCTTAAGATAGCTGTCGTCAAAGCGCAGTTTGCTGTTAGCCCTATCGCCAACGGTGACGTTGCCCGGGAATGTCATGCCGATAAAATCAGCGCTCTGTGCGCCCTGACCCAGCAGACCTTTGTCAAACGAGAAGTTCGCCACGCGTTGCATGGTCTTTGGCAGATCAGGCGAAGAAATAAAGGCCAATGTCTCAGCAGGCGTCCAGAACAGATGCGTTGTTTTAAGCTGAGCCTGATAGCCCGCGAGGTCGGTACCGGAATCTGCCGCCATTGCACTCAGCGCTTGTTTATCACCCGCCTGCATTTTTGCCATCATTTCAAACCACGCACCGGTCAGCGCTTTGCCGAGGGCGGGGTTATCTTTCAGCGTTTGGGTGTTCACGACCATCATGTCGATGAGTTCGCCGGGCACTTGGGTGGAGCTAAACACTTCGGTGGTTTGTGGCGTCTTTTTGATGACGGACAACTGCGGGTTCCAGGCTACCGCTGCCCGCACATTGCTGGTGCCAAAGGCCGAGACGATATCCGCATCGGAGGTATTAACCACTTTCACATCTTTTTCCTGCAGTCCGGCTTTTTCCAGCCCGCGAACCAGGAGATAGTGCGATACCGAGAGTTCGGGCAGATAAACCGACATACCTTTCAGATCGCTGAGTTTTTTATTCACCCCTTTTAGCACGACGCCGTCGTTGCCATCGGAATAGCTGCCGGTAATGAGTGCTGTCGAATCTACCCCACCTGCCGCCGGGATAGTCAGCGCATCCATGTTGGTCATGGTGCAGCCGTCAAACTGCCCTGCCGTGTACTGGTTGATGGATTCGATGTAGTCGTTGAGTTGAACAATATTGATTTTGATGCCGTATTTGCTGGCCCATTTATCAATAATTTTTTCATTGCTGATGGTGCCCCAGGGCATCCAGCCCGCATAGATCGTCCAGCAGATGTTGAATTCTTTTTTAACCGTGGCGAAGGAAGAAAAGCTGATCAGCAAGGTGAGTGACAGCAAAAGCGTGCGGATGAACGGCGTTGTTTTCATGGTTAACCTCTGGTTGGCACAAAAAAGGAGCAGCGCGACACCTGACGGTGCTGCTGTCTCCCGGGCTTTTATCCCGCCGTGTAACCTCTCAGAGGTCGCCAGCTCTCGGACCAGACATTCACCTGCGTGAACCGGAACCCTAGCCAGCTATTTAATTCAGATTATGTGTTGCGCTGCTTACCGATCAGGTTTTTGCAATTGACGTGCCAGAATTAATGACAACAAAAATCAGTGATTTAGCATTATTCCTGGTGACGAAGCACCAGAATGATGAGTGACCGAGGGGCATTGCACACAATCAGTGCCGACTGGAACACGAAATATGCTGTGCAGTCCTTACATCATAAGCATAAGCGCGGTTTTCTGGGCGACGTTGCAGCGGTAGTGTCCATCCTGACGAGGCGTAACGGTATAACGCCTGACGCAATACCGCTGATGGCGCGAGGTGCTTTAATCCTGTACATGTCGCGCGGTCAAAGGGGAGCCACTATTACGCGATAGCCATCCTTGTAGCTTAAGGGAACGTACACGCTTTTAACGGTGACCATCCGCACTTCTCGTTTGTTGACCCTCCATTACTGCTATAAATGCCCGCACGCGGGTATGGCAGTGGCGTGCTACACAGAGACTGGCTTTGCGTTCTGCCGGTTCTTTAACCCACCATAAACGTCGCGCGTTTTTTGCAGCAGGGTCATCCGGCCTGCACTACAGTTAACTGACTCAGTAACCAGCAAAAACATAACCATGTCCTCTTCCCTTCGCTCAAATCTGTTTGCCCGGTTGCGCCTGCTGATCTCTGTGGTGGCAGGTCTCGTCTGCTATGTTTTACTGCCTGAGCATCTGGGGCAAATGCAGAGACTGTTAATCAGTTGGAACGTGCTGGCATGGCTCTATCTGTGGTTTATCTGGTTTCGCATGTTGCGTACCGCGCCAGATGAGATTAAACGAATCGCCCAGATGCAGGATCAAAGTGCCGCGCTGGTGCTGGGGCTGGTCATCGTGGCCTGTATGATCAGTATGGTGGCCATCATGAGCGAGCTTCCCACGTTAAAAAGCCTGACGGGCTCGTCGCGGGCCCTGCATCTGCTTTTGACTGCCATGACGCTCATCGCCTCATGGGCCTTACTACCCAGCGCATTTGCCATGCATTATGCCCATCAGCATTACCTGCTTCGCAGCAACAGTATCACGCCGATGATCTTTCCGGAGAAACCGACGCATCCGGGTTACTGGGATTTTCTCTACTTCTCTTTCACCATCGCGGTGGCATCCCAGACGGCGGATGTGGCGACGGGCACGACAGAAATGCGCAAGATCGCCTTGTTGCAGTCGGTTATCTCTTTTATTTTTAATCTGGCGATTCTGGGACTGTCCGTGAATGTGGCAGCCAGTTTGTTAAGTTGAGAGTCTGCCTGCGACGATAGCCAGCAGAGAAGCGCATTGACTGTTACGGGAATTTACCGCTTAAAGCCTGTGCGACGGGAAGCTGCACCCTCTTTGAGAGGGTGCAGAGACTGCGAGAAAAATTAACCGCCCTGCTGCTGTTGCCCTTGCTGTTGACTGGCCGCTTCTTTCTGTTTCTTTTTGGCCATATGATGTCCAACAGCGCAGCCTGCTGCGGCCCCAGCGACACCGTGATGTTTAACATGCCCTGCCACGCCGCCCACGGCCGCGCCCTTTAGACAGCCTTTGGCTTCAGCTTGTGAACTCATCGCCATGAGCAGACCCGCGGTAACAAGAACAACTGACAATTTTTTCATCGAATGACTCCCTGATAAATAGCGAATACGCATTAATGTCTACTGAGCATAGTTAATCAGGTCGCTTCTGCTGGCCGAAGTCAGTAAATCTTGAAACCGTTTACCCGCCGTTAAGCATTTAACGTTCCGGGAGTGATAGCGATATCATAACAGGCGCTTTTTAGCACAATATTCAGTCCTTAACGCTTATCGATAACGACGGGAAGGAGATGTAAGAGAATATAAAAAACTGCACCTTACTCAGTCAGACGTCCAGCTTTTGAGGTGCAGTTCGTTGAGGGGGTTGAGCATAATTAAAAGGCTAAACAATCAGTTCAGGATGTAAAACCGAGCAGGTTCAGGACATATCATCTTGAGTTTCATCGTGTGGGCAAGGTTCGCCGGTGTCATCACAGGCAGGATTAATGCGCAAACCGCCTGAAGGCTTTCGATGAGCAGCAAGTTTGATGTTCCCCGCACTGCCCGTATTGTTCTTTTGCAGCGTAGAAGCTGACTGTTGTTCATGTAAAGATACAGCCAGTGCCGCATTCTGAAAGGTAATCAAGGTCGCGATGGTGAACGCCGTTGTTTGCAGTGCCACTTTTACGGATAACATTTTCATAACTTGCCCTTTAGAGATTACGCCAGGAAGGACAGAACGGTTAGCCGTTCTGCTCTGTACTGTATTCAAACTCAGCAGTGTGAAAATAGAATCTTTATATTTCCATTTTAATACGGACCTGATAAATCAGATTAACCCTTGCCAGCCTGATGCAGAGAGCTCCGGGCGTAGGGAAATAATAAAGATTAAAATCATTATCTTATTTACCTCATTCTGCTCGTTGATATTGCAACATCCCCCTTACTTACACATTTTTCAGATCCTGACTGAGCAGAGCATTAACCAATGACGAGCGGATGAGCGGTAACTGGCTGCACTTTCTCTCAAACTGTCTAAACCTGGCATCAATAGCACCATACTCAAAAACCTGTGCAGGCTGCGGCCAGAAATTTCATGCTTTTAGGGCAATGTATTCTGCGCATAACTTTCATGCCGAAGCGTTTAAGACGCGCTTTGTTTTTCTGTTTTTGTATACGCTGACGTATCAATTCAGACCACGCTGCATCGTTAACGACTGCTCAGGAAGCATGAAATGAAAGTACAAAAACTTGATCAACCCGCTTCAATCAAGACGCTGGAATCATGGGGGACCGTTGAGGGCCTTCCGGGATCGCCCGAGATTGCACTGGCAGGGCTGCAGACGGTGATCCCCGGTCATGAGAATACAGATATGGGCATTTTTGAATGTACGGCGGGCAGTTATCGTCGCGGCGTTAAGCAAGCAGAGATGATGCATTTCCTGTCAGGAACGGGTTCCTTCACAGCGGATGGCGAAGCACCACAGCATTTCAAACCTGGCGATACCTTGTTCTTTGAAGCGAATACAGAAGGGACATGGGTCATGGAGACCACCATGCGCAAGCTTTATGTGATTTTCGACACCCTGTAAAAGTTCGATCACTGATTCATCCCACTGAGGATGAATCAGGACAGCATAAAATCGACGGCATCGTTCGCATGAATGCGCGTTGTATCGAATACCGGTAGCGCGCTTTGTGCTTCTGAAACCAGCAAACCAATTTCCGTGCAGCCAAATATGACTCCTTCTGCACCTTGTGAAGCCAGTTCCTGTATCACCTCAAGATAAAACTGGCGGGAGCCTTCCGTAAATTTCCCCATGCAGAGTTCATCAAAAATGATTTGGTTGATGACGTTACGCTGTTCTGCCGGTGGTACCAGGGTAGCAATTGAGAATTGTTTATTCAGGCGGCCCAGATAGAAGTCCTGCTCCATGGTATAACGCGTGCCCAGCAAGGCTACTCGGGTCATGCCTTTGCTCGTTATCGCCCTGCCCGTCGCATCCGCGATATGTAAAAAAGGCAAATGACAGCGAGATTCAATCGCCCCGGCAACCTTGTGCATCGTGTTGGTACATAAGACGATTGCGTTTGCACCGGCACCCGCCAGACCCACGGCCGCCTCAGCCAGTAGTTCACCAGCCCGATCCCAGTCGCCACTGCGCTGGCAGGCTTCAATTTCATGAAAATCCACGCTGTGCAGAAGCAGCTTTGCCGAGTGTAAACCGCCTAATTTGCTTCTGATTCCCTCATTGATCAACCGATAATAAGGGAGCGTTGATTCCCAGCTCATGCCGCCTATAAGGCCGATTGTTTTCATCACTCTCCTTTGAAATACATCACTGCCAAAGCCTGTCGAGGATAATAAAACTGCGCGTTGCCTGAAAGTATTATGACGGGTTAGCCGAGTGTTTTCAGGTGTTGCGCTAACCCGTTACCGCCGGAGTCTGGCCGCCGCCGGGCAGCGGAAATCCAATGCCCGGCAGGGATCTACCATCACGTTTTATTGCCTTTTTCACTCGCCTGCTGTAATGCCGTGATGACGATGCCCGGCGTTAACACCTGAGGCAGGACAACGGGTTGTCCGCCGTCAGCAGGATAAACCACATACAGCGGCAAACCACCACGGCCAAAATCGCTGAGTGCCTGCTCAACGTCAGGATTGTACTTTGTTGAGTCAGCAATCATATAAATGGTGTTGGTACGCGCCATGGCCGTCTTTACTGCCTGGGTTGACAGCGAGGTACGTTCATTAACCTGACAGGTAATGCACCAGGAGGCGGTAAAGTTCACCAGAACCGGTTTACCCTGGCCTTTTATAGCGTCCACATTTTGGGGCGACCATGCCACCGCAGCCGCTGCCACAACATCCGAAGAATCAGGGGCTGCCGTCGAGGTTTTCAGCGTAAATAACGGTGGTACCAACAGGATAATTACAACAGCTGTGGCGATGTGCAGAGCCCAGTGCCGCCTTCCCATCATCTGCCGCTTCTGAGCCAGGCCATACAGCCAGGCGGCAAAACCCAGCAGCAGGCAACAGGTCAGTATCGCTGCCAGCGCCGTCGAGCCAGCCTGCCGTTCCAGCACCCAGATTAACCAACCCGCCGCACCCAGCATCGGAAACGCCAGGCCATGTTTTAGGGTGATCATCCAGGCACCCGGCGACGGCAGTATTCGGGCAACGACAGGGAAAAAGGAAATCAAGGTGAAAGGCGCAGCAAAGCCCAACGCCAGAGAAAGAAAGATAATAAAGCTGATAACGGGGGGCTGTACAAGCGCATAACCTATGGCGCTGGCCATAAAGGGCGCGCTGCACGGGGTAGCAACAACAATAGCCAGCGCCCCCGTTAATGCGGACCCGGTCAATCCACCCCGCTCGCCCCCGACTTCGCCGGCCCGCTGAAGTGATAATCCCACCTCGAACAGGCCAAACAGATTAAGTGCGGATGCCAGCATCACCAGAACCAGCAACGCAATCACCAGCGGTGACTGCAGTTGAAAACCCCAGCCCACTGATGATCCACCGAATCTCGCCAGCAACAGCAGACCAACCAGTAACATCATGGTGACCACTACGCCAGCCAGAAAAGCGAGCCCTTCTGCACGAGCCTGTGCGGGCCTGGCGTGATGCCGTATCAGACTCAACGCCTTGAGCGAAATGACCGGGAACACACAGGGCATGAGATTAAGTATGATGCCGCCCAGAAAAGCGGCGGCGATAGCAGTCAACATGATTTATCTGTCCAGATCGGGAATTAAGCCGGGTTGGCCTGGCGGTATTTTTTCACGGCATCCAGCGTTTTCTGAATGTGTGATTCTGGATTTTTATCCGTATAACTCAGCAGGATTTTGCCATCCGGTGCAATAACATAAGACGTGCGATCGGAAAGCGTTTTACCTTTCATCTCCATCGTACTTTTGTATTCTGCAGCCACTTTTGCGCCCGGATCGGCAGCAACGGTGAATTTATCGCGGCATTCAAGTTTAGAAAATTTCTCAATCTGGTCAGTATTACCTGCGGTGACGCCGATTACCGTTGCGCCCTCTTTTTTAAAGTCATCTGTCGCTTCTGCAAAGGCATGCGCCTCTAAGGTACAGCCTGCACTAAACGCCGCCGGGAAAAAATATAGAACGACCGGGCCTTTTTGCAGTGCCTGCTGTAAAGAGAAGGTGGTTTCTTTACCTGCCAGTGCGGCTTCCAGTTTGAAATCCGGCGCCTTTGCACCCACCGGCAGTGCCGCGAACGCGGAGGTCATCGGAAGGCTCAGTGCCAGTAATGATGCAGCCGTCAGCATTTTCAGGTGATTCTTGATACGCATTCTCTTTTCTCCGTCGACAAGCAGGCATAAGTGCCCCTTGCACGTTAATACTAGGTTCATTCACTAAAAATGAAAAAGTTTGCGTCATGGAATAACGCGATAGCGTCACCAGAGCGTTAATGCAAACGTGTCTGGCATCTACAGTAAGATAGTCTTACAACCGATCATTTAGATATGTGGTTAGGCGATAATTTTGTGTCAGACGGTAAATATTCAGGGAACAGAGAGATGCCCTACCTGATAACGCTGAAAATGGCCCGAATCTTGCGCGGGCGCCGTTGTCCAGAGACAAAAATCTATGTGGCGCCAGTGAAAGGTATCCAGAGCCGATACGCGTGCTAACGCCCCGGCTTGTTTTGGGGGCTGTGTTAACCCGGCGAGATCGGCGTAAGCAGGAACGGTGCTGACGTTCAGAGAAGCAAAACCGGCTTGAACCATCTCTGGCGACAGCCTGGCCGATAACACCGGGAAGGTATGCACCTGCGGCCAGCCAAAATCCTCAGTAAGCTTTTTAAAACCTGCCCCCGACAAAAAACAGTGCATGCTCTCTGCGTCCTGCCAAAGATAAAAGGGCGCATACACATTTTCATCCGTGTTTATGGGACCTTTGGCTTTGCACGCATAAAGCCAGGCTTTGAATATGAGACCAGGAAATCCCGCCATCTTATATCCGTTGTCATCAATCCGGCGTTGAATAATCGTCATGTCGTAATCGGCGGGAAGAACAAAACGGTATTGCATAGCAAGCATGGTTTTCTCCTTAAAGTTGGGGAATATCCGCCAGGTTAAACATCTTCCCATGACTAAAAGACCAGTCTTCTGGCTGAGAGAAATGAAGAACGATCATGACATCATGGGGCTTTATACCCATCGATTTTTCAAGACGCCGGATGAGATCCTGATAAAAGGCCTGTTTCTGCTGCGTATTACGCGTTTTACCTGCGGTAATGGTAAACAGAAGAAAGTCATTGCTGCGGCCCGCCTCAGCACCACAAAGATAATGCCGATCAAAAATCCGGCTGTGCGCGTCATAACAATCAAAAAACTGAAAGCAGTCTCCGCGCGGTACGGAAAATGAAGCTTCAAGCGATTGCTGTAACGCAGCAGAAATTTTCTCTCGCCACTGCTGAAAACGCGCTGTCGAGATGGCTATATGGCTTACAGGCATCGGTATCCCTCACTCAGGCTGTGTGTTTTTGAAGACGGTCAACGCGGAAACGGCGTTGGGCCAGCCGCAATAAAAGGCAAGATGCGTTATCACTTCGATAATTTCATCGTCTGAAATGCCATTTTGGCGAGCAAATTCCAGATGCCAGCCCAGCTGTTCATTTCGATACAGTGCAATGAGGGCGCTGACCGTAATCAGACTTCTGTCCCGCGGTGAAAGCCCGTCCCGCTGCCAGATATCGCCAAATAAGACCTCTTCACTGAGACGTGCCAGCTTGGGGGCTATCCCGGCCATATTCTCCCGACTCACCTTTATCGTGTTCATTTTTGTTTCTCCTTGAGGATGTGGTAGAAAGATAGGATGCTTTGACGATCTATAAAATCAGAAATATTGGGACCCTGAATCCCATAAAACGGGATGAAAAATGGCAAAAAGACCCGTTACGTTCGATGCTGAAACATTACGAACCTTTGTCACCGGTATTGAGTTGGGAAGTTTTGCTGCTGCTGCAGAGCGCCTGGGGCGTTCAACATCGGCGGTAAGCGCTCAGCTTAAAAAGCTTGAGCAGCAGGCAGGCGCCGCGCTGGTGCAAAAGTCAGGACGACAACTGGTCCTTACTGCCCAGGGGGAAATGATGCTTGCCTATGCGCGCAGGCTGATGAGTCTCAACGACGAAGCTTACCAGGCGGTGAAATCGGTGGGCATCCGTGGCGAGGTTAGGCTGGGATTGCAGGAAGATTTTGGAGAATCACTTCTCCCCTCTCTTCTTGGGCAATTTTCACGTGCGCACCCCGACGTTCAGGTCTCCGCGACCGTGACCCGCAACAAGCCTCTGCTGGATGCAATACGTCACAATGAACTTGATGTTGCCCTGAGCTGGCAGGGTGACGAAAGCACCGCTTACAGCGAGTCGCTCGGGTCATTACCACTCTGCTGGATTGGCGCAAAAGATTTCGATATCGGCGCATTTATCGATCGGAACCGACCTCTGCCGTTACTGGTTTTTGAAGCACCCTGTCTGATGCGTAGCGCGGCGACAGCGGCCCTGGACAGCATGAATATCCCCTGGCGCATTGCGTTTACCAGCAGAAGCCTGAGTGGGATATGGGCGGCCGCGGCGGCCGGGCTCGGAATGACGTTGCGAACACAAACGGGCATGCCGTCATCACTCGCGATATTTGACCAGCAAAAATTGCCAGATACTGGCGCGATTGGCGTTCGTCTGCATCAGTCTGAAAAAAACGTATCAGCCGCAGCAGCCTCGCTTTGCCAGATGATAAAAACGCACTTTCATGGCACATAAGCCAACTACCGCGCCTGAAGAAATCCAGCCAACAGACAGCATCAATCAATGACCGGACAGGCAGGTATTTCTGGCGGTTGAGGCTGAGCACAGGGCTGTCAGATTGTGGTCGTTTAAGCAACGCCCTGCTTTTTGTCCGGCCCGGCTTTGGCACCCCTCCTGCTTGCTGCGCTAATCCTGAAGCGGGCACCTGAGTAAGGCCACTTACAGTATGATGTAACTAAAATCGTTACAGAAAATACTGTGCTCACACTTTTGTGACATCCATCGCCAATGCTGTTTACCCCCGGCTTATCTCTCCACCATAGCCTTTTACGCTGAGCGTATCACCGTCTGCTTCCACCCACGCGAAGGGCACAACTGAAGGGCCGTCGAGCATGCCCTTCATGATAAAAAAGTCGGTGTCCAGAATACGGGCATAGCCTCCGCGATGATCGTGTCCGGCAAAACAGGCGCGCACCCGGTAGCGGGTGAATAAATTCACCAGCGCGTCGGCGTTCATTAACATATGCGTATTCCCGGGAGCCAGCGGATAATGCCCGAATACCACGATGCTCTCTCCGCACTGCTGTGCCGCCTGTAACTGCTGCTCTATCCACACCAACTGTTGCGCACCCACGGCACCGTTCCAGGGCTGTGCGTGGGGCTGATGCTCATGTTGCAGCCGGGCCAGCAACGCTGCAGCCTGTTGGCGATCGGTGCCGTTGAGCGCATTGCAGTAAAGACTCATATCATTGCCATCGTAGACAATGAAGCGCCAGCCATTAAAACGGAAAGCGTAATAGCTCTTGGGTAGGGGAACCTTACCTTCAAGCCGTGTGGCAATCGTCTGCGCATCATGATTACCCAGCACCACGGCATGGGGATGCTTTAATTCTTGATATACCGGCAATACCGCAGCATAGCTGTACCAGTCGCGATCGACGAGATCGCCCAGGGTCACCACAAAATCGAGCGGCTGAGCGTTGAGCGCCGTGATGGCCTGGTGCAGTTTTTGTAGTCCGTTGCGATAGTAAAGATGGTTGTCAACATCCGGTTCGATATCCGCATATTGCGGGTCGGCGATCAAACCAAAACGAACAACGTTGTTCCGCGCAGGTAAGGGACGCAGCAACGGCGGTTGATACAGCGGTACGACCTCCGCCAGCAGTTCGCGCTGCTGCAGACTAAGCGAGTGAGGCGTTAACATTGGCGTTCACCTTAACGTATACCGGCACGCATGAAAGACTGAATAAACTGACGCTGAAATATCAGAAAGAGCAGCAAAAGCGGCAGCGTTGTCATCAATGTTGCTGCACCAATAAGCGCCCACTGCACGCCCTGCTCTGGCGCGGAAAATAGCTGCAGCCCGACGGTTAAGGGCCGTACCTTAACCGAGTCGGTAATCACCAGCGGCCAGAGAAAATCATTCCAGTGAAAGCTGACAGAGACTAACGCAAAGGCGATATAAATCGGTCTGGCCAGCGGGATGTAGATCTTACGTAAGATATAAAACCGGCTGGCGCCTTCCACGATCGCCGCCTCTTCCAGCACTAAGGGGATGCTTTTAAACGTCTGGCGCAGCAGGAAGATGGCAAAGGCAGACGCAAAATACGGTAAGGCAATGCCGGTCAATGTATCGCGCAGGCCCAGTGCACCAATGGTTTTATAGTTATTCAGGATCAGCACATCGGGGCTGATCATGAGCTGCAACAGGATAAGGGCAAACAACATGCCCGAATACTTCAGGCGAAAACGGACCAGTGCGTAAGCCGCCATCGTGGCCAAAACCAGCTGGACTGTAACGATCATCATCACCAGCAAAATCGTATTCATAAAATAACGGGCAAAGGGCGCAGCATGCCAGGCGTTAATAAAATTTTGCAGCGTCAGCGGCGCAAAAAGCCTGAAGCTGCCCTGCTCTGCCGCGGGATGCACCGCAACCCACAGCGCCACCAGGATAGGGAGCAGCCATAGCAGCGCCGCTAACCAGATAATCAGATTCAGGCCGAGGCGGCCAACAGAAAAGGAAGGCTTCATTGATAATGGGCTCGTTTATCCATCAACTTAAATTTAACTAGCGCAATCGCCGCCAAAATCAGCAGCAACACCACGGTCATGGCCGCGGCTGCCGGTAAATCCCAGTAACTGAATGCTGTGCGATAGATGTAAAACAGCAGCAGGCTACTGCTGTTGTCTGGGCCGCCATTCGTCATCGCAATAACCTGATCGACAATGCGAAACGCATTCATGGATGCATTGATCAAGACAAATAACGTGGTCGGCATCAGCAATGGCCACTGGACGCGCCGGAAGAAATAGCCCTTTGATGCCCCTTCGATTTCCGCCGCTTCACGCAGGCGCGGATCAATCTGCTGCAGGGCAGCAAGATAGAAAATCATAAAGAAACCGGCCTCACGCCAGACGGAGACCGCCATCAGGCACCACAGGGAGGTGCCCGGCTCGCCAAGCCAGTTAACCGGAGCAATGGAAAACAGCGACAGAAGTTTGTTCAGTAAGCCCAACTGTGGCGTGTAAAAAAACAGCCACAGGTTAGCAATCGCAATCATTGGCAGAAGAGAGGGAATAAAAAAAGCCGCACGTATCACGGCGTTAGCCGCCAGTCGTCGGTTAACGGCCAATGCCATGAGGAGAGCCAGCATCACCGCCAAAGGGATAGTGACCAGGGCATAGAGCAGATTGTTCCACAACGACCGGATAAACACATCGTCATCCAGCAGCGCAGCGTAGTTATCCAGCCCAACAAACTGGGCCGGATGACCGTTACGTGAGGCGCTGAACAGACTTTCCCACACCGTCGCCAGAGCAGGATAATGGGTAAACAGCAATAAAAAACCCAGTGCCGGTAAGATCAGCAAATAGCCGCACAGCTGTAATGATCCGACGCCTGAGCGTAAAGCAGGGGATGCTGTTCCAAGTGTGTTCATCGCCATCGTATTACTGGTAAGCCTTCAGCAAACGATCGGCCTGCTTCTGGGCGGATTCCAGTGCTTCTGCCGGTGTTTTCGTCTGGGTTATCGCGGCTTCAATGGCGTGGTTCAGCGCCTCCTGAATTTGCACGCTGTTATAGGTCGAGAGTTCTGGCTGGGCATAGTTAAGTTGCTCACGTGCCACCAGCGCCTGCGGAACCTGTTTCACATAGTCTTTCATGGCTGGCGTTTCCCAGGCGGCGGGTGAAGTCGCGACATAACCGGTAGCAATACTCCAGCGAGCAGCCTGTTCAGGGGCGGTGACCCAACGGATAAACGCCATGGCGGCTTTCTGCTGTGCCGGGGATGCATTTTTGAAGACATACAGATTACCGCCACCGGTCGGGCTTCCGCGCTGTGTCTTTTCAGGAAGCATCGCGACACCAAACGGGAACGTCGCATTTTTACGCACCACGCTCAGATTACCCGTGGTGGTCACCATCATCGCGGTTTTGCCACTCAAAAAATCTTGTGGCGTGGTGCCCCATGCAACGGCGCCTTTAGGTGAAACGCCCTCTTTCTGACCGAGATCGGTTAGCCACTGTAGCGTTTCAATGTTCCCGGGCGTATTAAAATACACGGCCGTGCCCTTGCCATTATCAAGATGCGCGCCATTGGTCGCAGCAAACCCCTGAAACACCCAATAGCCATTTGGCGTAGTCGGGATTTCGATGCCCCACTGGCTGACGTTTTGCCCGTCTTTCACGACCAGCTTTTTGCCAAAGTCCACCACCTGCTGCCAGTTCGCAGGCGGCGTATCAGCATCCAGACCCGCTTTTTCAAACGCCTGCTTATTCCAGTACAGCACCACGGTCGAGCGCTGAAAAGGAACGCCCCAGACTTTTCCATTGATATGGCGTAAGAAAGCAGGATAGAAACTGTCGATCCATTTCTTACCCTCATCGTCTTTGGCCAGATCGCTGGCCGCGACAATCGCCCCCGCATCCATCAGTGAATAAGCTTCGATATCGCCAATAACGGCCATTTGTGGCGCATTACCGCCACGAAAAGCGGTCAATGCTTTGGTCACCGTCGTGGCGTAGTCACCGGTATAGACCGGCTGAATACTGACTTCGGGATGAATTTTTTCGAAATCAGCAACCAGTGCTTCAACGGTGTGGCTGATCGCGCCTCCCACTGCGATGGGATAATACATTTGCAGTTTTACCGGATCGGCAGCAAAAACTGACGCGCTGGTTGCGATAAGCAATGCAGGAAGCAGATGTGACAGACGAATAGCAGACATGATTTTCCCTTAGGTAAAAAGATCGTTAAACCGCGTATTTTTTGGACGAAACAGACATCAGCTGTTCTGCATGCAAACAGCGTTTACCGCTATCGGTGGAAAACAGGTATTGCTTATCAGCAGGCCATTGCAGCCCCACAAGGCTTCCCTCACTGAACCGTTTCATTCCTGCTACCGTCACCGTTAATGTTTCGTGGCTGTGAGCAAGCTGACACATTAATAAGGTATCAGCCCCCATATATTCGTAACTCACCACGCTGGCCGTCAGCACCGCGCCATCAGCGTTAATAAGCTGAATATCTTCAGCCCGAATGCCCAGACTGAGTGCGCCGGCGGTGAAACCTTCGACGACAGGCTCCCTGAGCGGACTCAGATAGTGGTTCGCGTTGTGGCAGGCGAGCGGCAGGATGTTCATCGGCGGTGCGCCAATAAACTGTGCCGCGAACACGCTGGCAGGGTTGTTGTAGAGATTATCAGGTGTGTCGTGCTGCTCAATTCGTCCCGCGTTCAGCAAAATAATGCTGTCCGCCATGCTCATGGCTTCTGTCTGATCGTGAGTGACATAGATCATTGTCAGACCCAACTTCTTCTGTAAGGCACGGATCTCACGGCGCATGCTTTGGCGTAGCTTGGCATCAAGGTTAGAAAGGGGTTCATCCATCAGGCAGAGCGTATTGTTGGCGATAACGGCTCGCCCCAGTGCCACCCGCTGTTGTTGACCACCGGACAACTGGGACGGCAAGCGATCCAGCAACGCCTCCAGTTCCATCAACTTACTGACCCGACTCAGACGATCGGCAAACGTGAGCTTATCTTCACCGCGGGCTTTTAAGCCAAATAACAAATTTTCTTTAACGCTCAGGTGAGGAAAAAGCGCATAAGACTGAAACACCATGGAGAGCTTGCGTTGGGAGGGGGGCAAATGGGTGATATCCACATGATTGAAACTCACCGAACCCGTGTCGGCCGTCTCCAGGCCGGCAATAGTGCGCAGCAGCGTCGATTTACCACAGCCTGAAGGCCCCAACAGAGCAACGAACGTCCCTTCGGCGGCGTCAAAATGGATATTATCCAGTGCGATTTTCTCGCCCCAGCTCTTGGTGATGTGATGAAGCGCCAGATGGCTCATACATGCGCCGCTTTGCAAATAAGAATTGCAGTAAGCTAGCCGAGAAAAATGAACGATTTATGGCTGAAAAATGACAGAAAAAAGATGCACCCATTGATTAATCATGCGGGCTTATCCTTCCCTGCCTTACCAGGCCGCCGTCGCGACCGAGCTTTTCCTCTTGTTCCTGACAGCGAATGAACGCAGAAAACGGCATCCTGACAACCTGTCGTGCCCATAAGTGACGTTGAACGTCTTGATTGACCAGCCGATGCTGCATGCGATTCTGCTGCACGACAGGGCCAGGGCTAACGTAATACGTTCGGCGGCACCCCGGATGCTATAAGAAATGACCAGACGCGTGCAAAGCGCCAGAGACTCACACAACGTCTCGGAATCCTCGCTGCAGCCACAGAGAAAGGGCTGCAACGACTGTTCACTGCCGGAAACAGACACAGGTTGAATATTTCCGCTTAGTAGGTAGACTGGTATACATACACACCACTAACAAAGGTTATCGTCATGCCAACTCAATCTGCCAGCGCAGAAACTGCTTATGATAAGTTGCTCAGTGCGGCGCGCGTGCTGTTTTACAACCACGGCATTAACGGGACAGGTATCGATGCCATCGTAAAGCGGGCCGGGGTCGCCAAAAAAAGCTTATATAACAACTTTGCCTCTAAAGATGAGCTGGTCGCGATTTATCTCAGGGTTCGTCACGAGGAATGGCTTGCCTTGTACAAAAATCGTCTGGACCTTGCCATGACGCCGAAAGAACGGGTACTGGCCGTATTCGCGGCTTATGAGGACCATGCTGAATTTGCCTATGAAAACGGGTTTCGCGGATGTGGCCTGCTGAACGCAGCGGCAGAGTTGCCCGCCAGCGCGCCGGGACGACAGGCCGTTCGTGAGCACAAGGAGGAAGTGGAGGCGATTCTGACCGCGCATCTGACAGACCTGATGATGGGTGATGCAGAAAGCGCGCGCAAGATGGCGCGGCACTTCGCTTTTCTACTGGAAGGCAGTATTTCACGAGCCGGGCTGGAAGGTAACAGCGACTGCGTGAGTCAGGCCGGTATGATTGCTGAACAACTGATGGAGGCATACTGATGCCTGCATCCGTACACCAAACGGGTGGCGCAACGGCCGTCATTATCGCGGCTGTGCTCTGGGGAACGACCGGTACAGCCGCCACCTTTGCGCCGGCTTTAAGCCCGCTCGCCGTGGGCTCGGTGGCAATGGGTATCGGTGGACTGTTCCAGGGACTTATCGCTGCAACCCCGCTTATTCGACAGCGGCGACTGATTTTTCGGCATTGGCCTTTTCTGCTGACGGGTGCCCTCGCAGTGGCGGTTTATCCGCTCGCTTTTTATGCGTCTATGCGCTATGCCGGGGTCACTGTCGGCACTGTCATTTCCATCGGCTCTGCCCCGCTACTGTCAGCCCTCATTGAGTACCGTCTTGAAGGCGTACGCCTCACAAAGCAGTGGGCAGGCGGTGCCGCTACAGGGCTTGCCGGCATGATCCTGCTTTGCCTTGCGGAAAGCGGTGGGCACAGTACTGGACAAGGTTCTGCAATGACGGGCATTACGCTGGGGCTGCTGGCTGGTTTTACCTATGCCCTTTATTCGTGGTCTGCGCGGCGGTTAATGCAGGGCGGCATAGCTCCACGCGCGGCAATGGGGGCGACCTTTGGAGCGGGCGGTATCCTGCTTGTCCCTGTCCTTCTGATGACCGGCGCACCGCTTTTGGAAACCTGGAATAATGCCGCCGTCGGGATATATATGGCGCTGGTTCCAATGTTTCTGGGATATCTCTGCTATGGCTACGGACTGGCGCGCATCCCGGCCAGCATGGCAACCACAATCACGCTGCTGGAGCCGGTCGTCGCCGCTCTGCTGGCCGTTCTGCTTGTCGGGGAAAGGCTGCCGCTTTCAGGTTGGGCCGGTGTAGGACTCATTATTGCCTGCCTGGGTGTGATCACCTTTCCAGCGGGCAAGCGCGCCTCCCCTTCAGCCCAACGCCGGGCTGATAACCTTTAATCTGGCGACAGGAAAAAGGAGGAAAAAGCGGCCTTCGATGCATTCTGGGCTCTCGACATACGCACGGGCGCTCTCATTAAGCTTGAGGAAAGCAAAACCCGCCTGGAGAATGATAACTGACTCCGTCCCTGAACCTGAGCAGAGGTGTCCTGTGGCGCCTGTATCAACGATAACGCCCAGGATTTACAGGGCCCCAGGGTAATCTGCATAGTCAATCCGGGTACGATGAAGACAGGACCAGAGAAATCGAATGTTCTGCTGCCTGGCGTCTCCGAGGGTTCAGGCGGGACGATACCTTTCGCTTTTTGCTCATGGCTGACATTACCAACATCAGCCGCGATGTTTCAGCCCTCTCGGTCTGCCCTTATCAAATATAAAACGCCTGTTGCAGGGCATCAGGCGTTTAAAAGCTGCCAGATTTCGATCCTTATCAGAACCTTTTATGGCCTACTTTTATCAGAACTGCTCCCAGTTTTGATCCTGTCCGCCAACCACTGCGGTCTGCGGTTTCTTAAAAACCGGCGACGATACCGCTGCGGCGCGGTTTTGCTCCCGATTATTACTGGCTAACTGACCCGCAAGCGTAATCGCGAAGGCACCCACTAAATGACCCAGCGTGGAGGCCTGATCTATCAGAGAACGCGATGCTGCGGAGGCCTGCTCAACCAGTGCGGCGTTTTGCTGTGTCGCACCGTCCATCTGATTTACGGCCTGATGGACCTGGCTGATGCCTTGCGACTGTTCTCCGGCGGCTACGGATATTTCATCCACCAGATCAGTGACCTGCCGCACCGCATCATTCATGCGTGACATGTTAGAGCCTACCCCTTCCGCCTGCTCAGAACCGGCCTCGACAAAGCCCATTGATGACTCAATCAACTCCTTGATTTCACGAGCTGAAGAGGATGAGCGCTGTGCAAGATTACGAACCTCACCCGCCACGACCGCAAATCCCCGCCCCTGCTCACCAGCACGTGCAGCCTCAACGGCGGCATTCAGCGCCAGGATGTTGGTCTGGAAGGCAATCCCTTCAATGAGTGCAATGATGTCAGTGATTTTGGCTGAGCTTGCCCTGATGTCACTCATAGTGGACAGTAGTGTGCGGACACGACCAGCACTGTCTTCTGAGATATCCCGGGCGTTTTTCGCCAACTGACTGGCAAGACGCGTATTTTCAGCGGTCTGACGGACGGTTTCGCTAAGCTCGGACATACTCGCTGCTGTCTGCTCCAGGGAGGCCGCCTGCTCTTCCGTACGGGAGGACAGGTCTTCATTACCCGCCGAAATCTGTGCAGAAGCAGAGCTTACCGACTGAGCAGAAGCTTCCACCTTAGACAGTGAATCTGAAACATTCTCAATCAGATGGTTGAAGGCCCTTGCCGTCAGGCCGATTTCATCATGACGTGACTCATCAACCCTGAGAGTCAGGTCGAGTTTTTCACTGGCCTCTTCCATGGTCTGACGCATGCCGTTCAACTGACGGCGTATAGATATGATGGTTTTGATCGTGAAAAAACCCAATACAAGGATGACGGCGCCAGAGCCGGCAATCAGTCCCCATAGAGTCGTATAGTAGATATGGGTATTGGTTTCATCCAGTTGAGTGCCGATATCAATATTTATCTGCAGTTGCTTACGGTAACTGCTTGTAAGCGTGCGAATGGCTTCACTCAGATTTTTACTGCTTTCATCTGAGTTCGCCGTCGATGATGACTGGGGAATCCTGTTGGTCTGCAGGAAAGGCAGCAGCCTGTCATGAATGTTTTTAATCATGACGAACGCCTCTTTGGTCAGCCGCAGATCTTCGTCGCTGGATATATCATTCTCAAGATAATGCTGATTGAGGGTATTAAGGCGCTCAACCGTTTTGTTCATTTCTGATTCAATTTGCCCCTGCCTGGCAGGGTCTTTTGCGCCCTGATAGTCGTATAGCTTAATGAGAAGTTCATTGTTCTCATCAATCAGTACGTTTAAGTCGATGATCGAAGGTATGGCGTTAATCTGAACGTAGTGAAAGCGATACTGGAAGCCAGTAACGACCACGATGGAAATAATAACCATAGAAACGAGAGAAGCTGAGAGCAGAGAAAACGTAAGATAAAGTCGCTGTGAAATTGTCATAACTCACCCTGTGTGTATTTAAAAAATAAAAAACCAACGCTTAGTAAAGCGTCGAAATCAACGAAAACTTGATTTTTTTAGAGAGAGGCTGGTGAGTTATGGAGATGAGTAGAGTGAGAATGTGCAGGGCCTGAACATAAACGTGAATATCGCGTAAAACCCAGGGCTAACAAAGCCGCGAAAGGCTGCTCAAGTTTCGCTTTCCGCTGAATGTGGACATTGCGCAATAAGCTGGCTGTTTTTTGCCTGAATGGGCACGGCTCACCCTTTTCACTCAGTTAGGCTAATGCAGCTTTTCATCGCTTATGATAAAAAAGATAACCCGCACTAAGGAGATTTTTATGTATCTGGATGATATTCCTTCTTCTTTTCGGCAGCATGACATGCTTTATCTGACAGCGCCTGACCTAGGCCGTGCAGAAGAAATGCAACGAAAACTGAATGCGTTCAGCTCACTTCATCATGAGTTCTTACTCTGGTCTCCGGGTTTTCACTCTATTGATTCAGTTGAGAAAAACATGGCAGATGCCGCAGATAACTTCCTGAATGACAGAGACGAATATAAGTTTTTAATCATTGAACGCAAGTCAGATGAACTCTTAGGCTGCATAAGCTTGTTCATCCGCAATCAGGCTATCCCTTACGTCGAAATCGGCTACTGGCTTGCAACCAATGCACTGGGCAAAGGCATCATGCCCGAAGCGTGCAAACTGGCCACTAAAATAGCCTCCGATTTTTTGCACGCAAAGAGAATTGAAATTCGTGTCGCGGGACGTAATGTGCGGAGTCAGTCCGTTGCATTAAAATGCGGTTTCAAACTGGAAGCCAGACTGGTTAACGAGCGCCTCGACAGCATGGGAATGACTGACGATACCTTGATCTACAGATATGGCGGTTGACTCTCCCCATCCTGTGAAGTCAGCCTTTCGCTGAGCGCGGCTCTAGACTGTTACGCATGTCCGCTTTATGCCGGGACGGGTCGTTACCCTCAAATCAACCCATCTGTGTCCTCTCACCCACGGTTTCCCTCTCCGGCGAGCCACAGAAGAAAGAACGGATGATTAAGCGCGCCCAGGGTAAACAGTCAGGCTGCTTATTTGGTGAATGATGAGGAGATTAGTTTGATACCCAGTATGCCCAGGACCGCTGAGGAAACGCGATCAACTGACGTCTTGATACGTAAATATACCTGACGCGGTTTCTCGGCAGACAGCGCGACAGAAACGATGGAGTACCAGACAAAATCGATCAAAAAGCTCATCAGAGGGATGACGACATAAAACAGTAGCGGGATATTTTTAGGCAAAAGGGCACTAAAAATAGAGGCAAAGATAATGGCTGTTTTGGGATTGCTCAGTTGTGTTAATAACCCATCTCTGAATGTTTTTAGCCATGTCTTGCTGTGCCCATTTTGTCCATTCAACGCGAGGTGTACAGGCTGAGATGCACCTTTGAAGATGTTAAAAGCCAGCCATAATAAGTAAAACCCGCCCGCCACCTTCATAACTACAAACAGTTCCGGCACCAAAAGTAGCAGCCTCTGTAGCCCAAGCATCGCGACCAGGGCAAAAATCGCAGCACCAACGCCAGTGCCTAAAGCGGTCACGATTCCGTGAAGACGAGAATGCACAACAGCATTTCTGGCAACATAGATAAAGCTTGGGCCGGGGCTTATCACCCCCATAATCAGAACGGCAGCAATGGCCATAAGGCTTGAAATCAACATCCTGGACCTCGGCAGGGAATAATCAGAGCGGCTATTCTAAAGGAAATGATCCGTTTTCACAGGGTGTGATTGTGTTGTCTCCGGGATTCGAAAACGAAACAGGCCCGCTGAAGCAGCTTCTTGCTCGTCACTATCGTTCATCGCTCACCACCCAGGCGCATCGGTTTAATACCTTTGCTGGTTACCCACGAACAGCCTGACTCACCTGTTAAATTTGTTATTAATCGGCAGCTTAAAGCCAGTGCGGTTAAAGAGGTGCCAGTCTGTATTTGCTATCCTTGGGAAACGAATTCTTGGGTTACCCTTTTTGGAGCAATAATGAGCGATATTATTAATCTGTTCACCAGCCATAAAAGTGAGCGCAGCTTTACCGATAAACCTGTTGACGATGCCATCCTTGATCGCATTATCAGCACCGCCTATCGCGCCCCTACCTCCGTTAACTCACAACAGGTTTCACTGGTCGTTACGCGGGATGCCGCTCAACGTCAGGCCATTTCAGAGATTGCCGGTGGACAGCCCTGGATTGCCAAAGCGCCCGTTTTTATCACCGTCGTTCTCGATATGCATAAATCCCGGGTCGCCATGGCGGCTGTGGGCAAAGAGCAGGTTGCTCAGGACAGCATTGAAAGTATTGTTTCTGGCGCGACTGACGTAGGCATTGCACTAGGCAGTATTATGGCCGCTGCGCGGGCGGAAGGTTTAGGCATCGTGCCCATCGGGGGAATTCGCCGCGATCCGGACGCGATGATCGAACTGCTTAATTTGCCGGAATATACTTTCCCTGTCGCGGGCGTCGTTATCGGTTACGTCGACCAGCCCGCTTTCCAGAAGCCGCGCCTGCCTCTGCAGACCTTCCGTCACGAAGAAAGCTATCACACCGAAGGTCTGGAACAGCATATCGCCGCTTACAATGCCGAAATGGTTCAGCACTGGCAAGCCACCGGGCGAGCTGACGGCGAAAGCTGGAGCGACAGCGTGAGCGGATACTATCAGCACATCTATTTCCCAAAAGTCCTGCCTGCACTGCACAAACAGGGATTTGGTAGCGACAAATAACCGTCATTCGTCCGGGCAATGCCCGGGCGATGTCTTTCCCTCTGGCTCAACTCTCACAGGCTAACCCCTTGCCCCGTTTCGCCCCTCGTGTTTAGCACGATAGAGCGCTTCATCCGCCCGTTTAATTAATCGTTCCGCCCTTTCTGGCCCTTCCCCTGCCACCGTTGTTGCCACGCCGGCACTCAGCGTGACGCACCCGGTTTCCAGCCCTGTCGAGCTGTGCGGTATCGCTAACTTCCTGACGGCCTCAACCACGCTTGAGGCTATTTTTAACGCATCCGCGGCGCAGGTGTCGGCTAACACGATGGCAAATTCTTCTCCGCCATAGCGTGCGGCGATATCGATGCGGCGCTGGGCAAACGTCTTCAGTAAGCGTCCTACTTGTTGTAAACAGGCGTCACCCGCGACATGGCCGTAGGTATCGTTGTAGCGTTTGAAATAATCGATATCGAAAAGGATTAATGATACCGGCCCACCGCTACTGCGGCCGTGCAGCAGGCTTTTTATCAGAAAGTGGTCAAAGTACCGGCGGTTAGCCAGCCCGGTGAGCCCATCGCCGTTTGCCAGATTCTCCAGTGAATGATTCGCTTCGGTCAGTTCATCCCTGAGATGGGTTAATTCAATTTGATAGCGTAAGCTACGTTTGGCCTCATGCCGTATCAACATCCACAGCAGAATGATCGCCATCAGAAGCACCAGGCTTAATACTACGCCCTGAACCCGGCTTTCGGCCCAGCTAATCAAAAGCCCCTCTTTGTCAAATCCTGCAGCGACAACCAAGGGATAACGGCTAGAACTGGCGAAACCAAAAATGCGGGTTACGCCGTCAACCTTCGCTTTCCACTGGCCGCTGCCGCGTTCGGCATTGGCTAACAGCTGGTGAAAAAGCGGGCTGGAGGAGAGATTTTTACCGATGTAGCTGTTCGACAAAGGACGAGCATAGAGCACGGTGCTGTCTGCCAGCATCAGCGCCAGTAAGTCCTTTGGACCAATAACAAAATAATCGTAGTAGTGACGAAAGTAATCGATGCTCACCGTGGCAAGGAGTACACCACGGAATCCCTGGTAGTTATCACTGACGCGCAGCGAAACAGGAATAACGTAGCGGCCCGAACTGCGGCTTCGTAATGCAGGCCCCACGTGCAGGCTGTTGCGTGGATTGTTGCGATGATAGCTGAAATACTCCCGGTCGGCGTTATTTCCTGAAAACGACTGCATTAACGAACTGGCGACCCATCTCCCCTGCGCATCGTAATAGAAAATACCCTCCAGCTGCGGCAGGCGGCTCTGTAACGTCCGCATGATGTCGTTGAGGGTTGAGACATCTCCGCCCGTCTCTGCCTGAGACTCGATTTCACGCTGGACTTCACGCAGCGACAGTTCCGTTTGCAGAAAGGTATCTTCGGCCTGACGGGCCTGAGCCAAAGAAAGATCAATGGCGCGTTCTTCAGTGATACGAACCGTTCTTTGCCAGTCCTGGTAAAGCGTCCAGACATTGATCACAATAACGCCAATCGTCAATAAACTTCCCGCCAGGGTAATGCTTCTGAGCAGTGGTGAAAGGCGCATCATCGCCGCATCTTTTTTTCGACGTAATTCCATGCTGGTTAACCCTTCTCTCGCCACGGGATAATGCAACATATCAGAAACAACGTGTTATCAATAACATCCTGACAGGCCATTTATATCTGCTGTTTTCAGTTTAGATTAAGACAGGAACGCCAGCCTCGCCTTGCGCCTGTTCAGAGTACAGGCAGCAGGCTCTGATAGCAGGCTGATGGTGCCAGCCTCACCGGTCGGGCGTATCGGGGAACGCGCAGATGTCGAGGCTGCGCTCCACGTCATCCATGACATGGAGAAGGAGAGGTTAACGTCGGCGGCGCCACCACCAAAACAGCAGCAGTCCGATCGTCAGCACAACTACTGCCAACCCTGCGCGGGCTATCGGTAAAAGCAGTGACGGCTCGCCGCCCTGACGCAGTGATTTCACCCGTTCCGGGGTAATGCGCACGGCACTGTTGCCTATATCCTGCATGACATAATTCGTGACGTCGGCAATTTGCGTATTATCCAGCGTATGGGCAAAACCAATCATGCCCTGACCGTTTGCGGGCCAGACACCTTCAAGCACGGCCATGGCAACGTTATCGGCCGTAGGCTTTTCCAGGATCGGATGTTTACTCAGGGCAGGTAAACCATTCAGGCCCTGTCCCTCAAGGTTATGGCAGGCGGCACAGTTGTTGCGGTATACGCGCTCGCCATCCGTTAAATCGGACAGCATGTCTGGCGTATCATCTCCGGTCACCGGCGTGAGTCCGCTAGCCGGTTCCTGAACATCTGAATCCGCGTCAGCCTCGCCTTCTTCCTGGTCGGCGGCAGGCATCAGGTAGGTTGCTATGGCCGCCCGATCTTCCGGCGTCATACGCGAAAAGCTCTTGTCTATCGCTTCAAGCATCGGCCCCGCTGCCGTCGCACCGTTATCGGCGTGACCGCTCGCCAGATAAGCTGCCAGCGATTCACGTGACCACTGATCGTCACTCTGTAAGGTATTGGCGGTGATGTCAGGCGCAAACCACGTCCCTAAAGAGGCGCCCTGTAACGATTTGCTCTGCTGCTCAGCCATCAAAAAATTGCGCGGCGTATGACAGGTGCTGCAGTGCGTTAGCCCTTCGACCAGGTAAGCCCCCCTGTTCCATTCCGCGGACTGGCTGGGATCGGGCTTGAAGGGTTTTGTGTCCAGGAAGAGGAAATTCCACGCCGCCATACTAAAGCGAAGATTAAACGGAAACGGCAAATCGGTTTTTTCTGGCTGGCTATCGACCGCTTTCACACCATGCATAAAGTAAGCATAAAGCGCAGACACATCGCTATCACTCACTTTGGCATAGGCGGTGTAAGGCATAGCCGGATACAAATGACTGCCATCGGCACGAATGCCCCTGCGTAGCGCATCGGCAAACTGTTTTTCAGTATAGTGACCAATACCGGCTGTTTTCGAGGGCGTGATATTGGTGCTAAAAATAATGCCTAAAGGGCTACCGATGGCATGGCCGCCGCTGAACGGCGCTTTGCCTTCCTCTGTGTGGCAGGCCGCACAATCCCCAGCCACGGCAAGATATTCCCCTCGTTTTATGAGGTCAGTCTGGCTTTCCGCCCACGCGCTACTCTGAGTTGCAGTCAGCATTAGCAGCGTAGCGGGCAGCAATCGGCTCAATCGCTTACCCATGCTGTGTCTCCTGCAAAATCTTATCAGCGGTACGCAGCGCAAGCGCCATGGCGGTGAGCGTGACATTACAGGTGCCGACCGTTGGCATCACGCCGGTACCGACCATAAACAGGTTTTCATGATCGTGCGCCCGTCCCCAGACATCGGTTACGCTGGTTGCCGGATCGAGTCCCATCGACAACGTACCGATGATATGTTGACGGTTCGAAAATTTACCGCTTTTGCTGTGTCGGATATTGGTCCCACCCAGTTTTGCCGCTATCGCATCGTAGCACTCTCGCGTTTTTTCCGTGCCCTTCTGCACATAGTCATCCACATCCCAGAACAGCGCAGGCGTGGGTAATCCTAATGCATCTTTATTGCTGCTCAGGGTCACGCGGTTATCGGGATTGGGGAGCTGTTCCAGCGCATTTTTAATGCTCAGTCGGCGGGCCGCACGAAAACGAACCTGCTCCTGGAGTTTTTTACCAAAGTATCCCTCTTCCAGCACTTCCTTCGTCACCGCTGCCACCTGTGATGCATTGGAGATATCCAGACGGAATGGCGCATGTTCGCGGCGGAATTCGCCGTCTCTGAACTGCCCTATTGAACAGGGACTGACAGGTCCGCGTCCGGGCCAAATCTCTTCATCCACGTCGAAGGTGACGCCAATGGCGGGATGGTCGCAGAGATTACGACCAACATTGTCACGGGCATTGCCAATCCCGTGCGGAAATTTATCGCTGGTCGACATCAGTAAAAGCTTTGGCGTTTCAATCGCATTGGCCGCCAGAACAAATGTCTGTGCCGTAATGCGATGGCTGGTTTTATTCCAGTCATAATAGTGGGCGGCAACAATCCTGCCCTGCGCGTCATGCTCAAGCTTATACACGACCGCCTCGGTGATCACCTGAACGCCTGTGTCCTCAGCCTGCTGAGCGGCCAGACCGCCGTGATACTGAGCATCAATCGGACACACCGGCATACAGTTGTTGTTACCGCAGCAGGCCGGGCGACCATCGTAACTGCGACTGTTGCGTCCCGTGCTGTCGTCCAGCACGCTGAAGTCGGGTGCCAGTCTGGCCGTGACGCGTTGCTGAAGCCATGAAGCCGGCACGCGCGCCATCGGAAACGGTTTACTGCGTGGCGAGCCGTTATCAGGTGAACCGCCGACGCCGGCAATGACCTCCGCCTCATAGTAATAGGGCTCCAAATCCTGATAGCCGATCGGCCAGTCTTTGCCCACGCCATAAAGGGTATGCTGCTGAAAATCATTTGGCACAAAGCGCCACAGCTGAGCAGCCCAGTGCCAGCTGGTGCCGCCAAAAATACGGATGTACTGCGCATTAAACGCCTGCGGACCGAGCTGTTGCAGATAATCATTAGGCTCAGGCGTATAGCGTGGCTGAGGTGCCATGGGAGAAAAGGGATAAGGTGACATAAAGTCAGACTTAAAGGCGGAACTGCGAAAGCGCTCGACCAGCTCATCGCGCCCAATTTTCGGCCCGGACTCAAGTAATACAACGGATTTACCCGCTTTGGCCAGTCGGGTAGCCAGCAAAGCGCCATTTACGCCCGCGCCTATCACAACGACATCCGCCGACTCATTCTTCTTCATTGATGACATTACTCATAAAAAGGATCACGGTTGACTCGCCCAGCTGCCGCAGACGCCATAGGAGAAGCTCGGCGGTACCAGTTTGTCATTCACAATTTGATTCGCGAGCGTGTTAATGTAGGTGATGTAGCGTGCATTTTTGCCTTTGCCCACAACCCCGGTGTACCAGCCGCTCAGGATAGTGCCCGCCAGCTTCGCGCTACCTGCGTCACTCTCAGCAAACGGCAGGCGTTCCTGTTGCAACAGATCGGGCTGATTGGTCAGCAGGCTACTCAAACGCAAAAGCGCAGAGGAGAAATTCTTTTGGGTCTGACTCAACGTGTCATACAGCGCAGCACCCACGGTTTCGTTAAGTTCATCCTGCTGGGTAAGCTGCTGAGAAACTTGCATAAAGATATCCAGCTCATCTGTCTGGGCATCGGGCTGGGCGGCGTTGAGGCGAGCAAGAGGGAGCAGATGTCCGGCAGCGCTGGTTACAGCAACCAGACCGACCATCTTCAGCACGCGTCGGCGTGAATAGTGATTCATCATATCTTCCAGTAAAAGCCACCTGTCGCTGGCAGCAAATCAGCCTGCGTAATACGGATTATTATGCTGGCAGCGCGCATAATATTTGGGCCAGGATACACAGCAATTCCCTGCCGCGTTCGCACCTGAAGCCGCTGGTTAAGCGCCAATTCAACAGCATAATGGTTGGTGAGTCTGCCATCTGCCGCTTTCAGTCTGCGGGATCATGAACGTCTCTTTCTCAATGATCCACTGGTAATTAACTAAATGTTAACAATCCGCTGAGGATAAACCAGATAGTTGCTTGGGTTATAAATATATTAAATCGATATTAAACAAATTTGATACAAAGCGGAACTGAGAGCACGCTGGCCCATGTGGCATTTTCAGGCTATGGAGGGCGATCGTTGTCTTTGAAGCGGAGTGAAGTAAACTGCCATTCTGCCCTGCTGCAGCGGCACACGTTCTCAAGCAAACGGAGTTGATCATGCCCCCATTACGTTTACTGTTATCAGAATCGAACGATCCCTGGTTTAATCTGGCGGTAGAAGAGTGTATTTTTCGCCAGATGCCGGCTAACCAGCGCGTGCTGTTTTTGTGGCGTAATGCGGAAACGGTGGTCATTGGTCGGGCGCAGAACCCGTGGAAAGAGTGCAATACACGTCGTATGGCAGAGGACGGTATTAAGCTGGCGCGACGCAGCAGTGGAGGCGGCGCGGTGTTTCACGATCTGGGCAACTGCTGCTTTACCTTTATGGCGGGCAAGCCAGGTTACGATAAAAGTGTCTCAACCGCTATCATCCTGCAGGCACTGGCAACGCTGGGCGTCAATGCGCAGGCTTCAGGACGAAACGATCTGGTGATCGACACCGGTGACGGCGTGCGCAAAATATCCGGCTCTGCTTATCGCGAAACGCCCGACCGTGGCTTTCATCACGGCACAGTTCTAATTAATGCCGATCTGTCGCGCCTGGCTGATTATCTCAATCCCGACGTGAAAAAGTTACAGGCGAAAGGCATCGCCTCCGTGCGAGCACGCGTGACAAACCTGCAAACGCTGGTGCCCAATATCAGCTACGAACGCCTTTGCCATGCCATCACGGAAGCCTGTTTTGAACACTTTGCAACTCGCTGTGAACCCGATGTTATTTCTCCTGATAACCTGCCGGATCTGCCGGGCTTTGAACAACAGTTTGCCCGTCAAAGCAGTTGGGCGTGGAATTTTGGCCAGGCGCCAGACTTTTCGCATCTTCTGGATCATCGCTTTGTATGGGGCGGCGTGGAGATACATTTTGATGTTGAACGGGGCGCCATTAGCCGCTGTCAGATATTTAGCGACAGCCTGAACCCTGCGCCACTGGAGGTGCTGGCCTCCCGCTTACAGGGTGCAGCCTATCAGCCTGACGTTTTGGCTCAGCATGTAGAAACGTTGAAAACAGACTATCCGCTGCAGCAGCACGAACTGGATGAGCTTGCACAATGGCTGGTGACAAGTCTCCGCTGACAGTCCGGTGAGCGAGGTAGCGTTTGCCCGGCTCAGCAGCAGAAATGGGCCGCGTCAGACGATTGCCTGCGGCTGCCCAGGATCAACTTAGCTTCCCGTATTGACGCGTTTGCCGATATCTTTCAGTTGCGAATATTTTTCAAGCAATCGCGGTCCATCATCCAGGCTCATGGCAAACATCCACAGATAGGTCATGACCGAATAGATGTGCCCTGCGTCACCCATCCCTTTACGGGTCATGGACAGGATGGTAAAGGCAAACAGCAGCGCCGCTGCTGTACCTATCGTTATAAAACCTAACGCCTCGCGATCGGATAGCCCTATGCGTAATCGCGCCAGTACGCCGTAGTGTTTCGCCAGAGCGGGTGCCTGGGCAACGGTGACCAGGCTAACCTCTTTTTCAAGCCGGTTATTCAGACGGCCAAACAGCGCTTCGTTCTTGCGCGAGAAGCCCGGCAGAAAGCAGGCAAGTATCAACAAAATGATCAGACAGCCCACGCCCGTCCAGAACTCAATTACCAGAAGCATAATGGCTGCGCCGCTAATCGATGCCAGAGAGGTGATCAGCGTTGGCAGATGCAGCTCAAAAAAATCGACAAACTCACGTGACAATGTCACGCGAGCGGCGATAGTGGAAGCATTTTGCTTCTCCTGACGTTGTGCCACGATAACCGGCACGGCCAGTTCGGCATAAATACGGGCGAAGGTGCGGGTATCAACGCTGCGTCTTGCGGCGCCTAGTGCCCACATTGCAAAGACCATGACCGCATAAAGCACAGCATGAAGCGCCTGCCCGGTGACAATGGCGTTAATGGCGAACCCGGCTAACAGCGGATAAAGCAGGTAGGTAACGTTTTCCGCCACTACTAACAGCAGGGTAAGAAAGAGCTTTTTACTGTGACGACGTCCCAGCATCTTGAGGGTGGCAATGGCATTTTGCGGCGCCGTCTCCGGCGTTATTGTTTTGTGAGAACACATGATTTTCTTTTGGTAAACGGTTAAAATTGAGCGGTCGCTCAATAGCCAGCGCATCGTATTTGAGCGATTGCTCAAAGTCAATCCAGGAGTCACAATGAAAGCATCAACGGCAACATCTGGAGAAACACGCAAAGAGACGATTATTGCGGGCGCCATCGCGCTGTTTATCGAGAAGGGAATTGAAAAAACCACGACACGTGACTTAACGGAATCGCTGGGTATTTCACGCAGCCATATTTATCACTACTTTCCTGACTGGCACACGCTCACCCTGACTGCGCTGGAGCACTTTATGCAGCGCGAGTTGGATGATTTCACCCTTGAGCTGGCCGCGCTGGATCCTGTGCAGCAACTACACTCTATGATTGAAGGCCACATTCCTGACACATCAGATTCAGTCTGGCGGCTTTATGCTTCCTTCTGGCAAATGGCCAGCCATAATGCCGATTACGCTGAACTGGCCGACAAGATTATCGCCGGTTGGGATGCGTTGCTCTGCAAGATTATTCGCGCGGGCGTTGAACAAGGGTGCTTGCATACGGATGATGTGGCACGCAGCGCACGCCAGCTTAACGCCTTACTCAACGGCTACGCCGATCTGCTGAGTATTACGTCTTCACCCGCGCGAATTGAGCAGGCGTTGGCCGACATTCACCACTTTGTGCAATTTATGCGTTAACGGAGCGGGAAGTCAGTAAAGCGCCGTTTTCTTCTTTATTGCCATTAATTAAATGTTAAATAGAAGTTATACGAATGATGTGCATTACGCTTTAAATGTGTCATTCAAATGGCGCGCGCTTTACATTTTGTGGCTTGATTAATCTCAAATTTTATCGCTTATTCGCGCAGAAATGCTTGCTAACACACTTTATTTTTCTCGCCCAGACTGATGCCGAAATGCGATAAGCAGGTGTTTTTTGGCGCTTTATTGTTTACAGGTTTTGATAAAAGTGGCTGCCCTGGCCGTTAATTTGGGTCTAAGTCGCTGGTTTATAAAGTAAATACATTAACAAATCCTCATAAAATTAATCATTGAGTCCTGTGATAAAAACCAATATATTGGCCGCGTTTTTAACACTAGCTCTAAATTTTATTCACTTATCCAACTGCAGCGTGATGCCACGCCCGGTTGTAGGAGAGATATGATGACGGATAAAGTCCGTATTGATAGTTTGAATGCGAATACATTAAACGGTAACAATGAGTCTTATCTGGCCCGCCAGGCCGAGTTTGAATCAAATGTTCGAAGTTATCCGCGTAAATTACCATTAGCGATTGCGAAAGCTAATGGTGTCTGGATCACAGACGTCGAGAACAAACAGTATCTTGACTGTCTTGCCGGTGCCGGAACGCTTGCGTTAGGTCATAATCACCCTGACGTACTGCAAAGCATCCAAAATGTCATTACCAGCGGCTTGCCGTTACATACTCTGGATCTGACCACGCCACTCAAAGATGCGTTTTCAGAATACCTGCTCTCCCTGTTACCGGGTCAGGGCAAAGAATACTGCCTGCAATTCACCGGTCCTTCCGGCGCGGATGCCGTTGAAGCCGCTATCAAGCTGGCGAAGAAACATACTGGCCGTTCAGGGGTGATCAGCTTCTCCGGGGGTTATCACGGCATGACGCACGGTGCGCTTTCTGTCACCGGTAACCTGTCACCGAAAGAAGCCGTTAACGGCATGATGCCTGAAGTGCAGTTTATGCCTTATCCGCACCTGTACCGTTGCCCGCTGGGCATTGGTGGTGACGCGGGCGTAAAAGCGCTGACCTACTACTTCGAAAACCTGATCAACGACGTTGAAAGTGGTGTGCGCAAACCTGCGGCCGTGATCCTCGAAGCAGTTCAGGGTGAAGGCGGCGTGAACCCTGCCCCGGCTGAATGGCTGCAGCGCATCCGTAAAGTTACCCAGGAACACGGTATTCTGCTGATTCTGGATGAAGTTCAGGCAGGTTTTGCCCGCACTGGTAAATTCTTTGCGTTCGAGCATGCCGGTATTGAGCCCGATATCATTGTAATGTCAAAAGCCGTCGGCGGCGGTTTGCCGCTTGCCGTGCTGGGGATCAAAAAGCAGTTTGATGCCTGGTCACCTGGCCACCACACCGGGACATTCCGTGGCAACCAACTGGCCATGGCAACCGGCCTGACCACGCTGAAGCTGCTGAAAGAAAACAACATCGCTGGCAGCGTCGCTGAAAAAGGTGAGTGGCTGAAAGGCAAACTTGCCGAACTGCAGAAACGTTATCCTGCCATCGGTAACGTTCGCGGTCTTGGCCTGATGATCGGTATTGAAATGGTCAAGCCGAACGAAGCGCAGGATCATATGGGCTGCTACCCGGCCGATGGCGATTTATCGGCTCTGGTTCAGAAGAAATGCTTTGAAAACGGTCTGATCCTTGAGCGCGGGGGACGTCACGGTTGCGTATTGCGTCTGCTGCCTTCCCTGTTGATCAATCATGACGAAATGCAGGTTTTCCTGGATAAGTTCGAAAGCGCCCTGCTTGCCGCTGGCGTCGAAGCAGTTTGAGTGGAGTAAATTCGATGTCACGGTCAAATCCGATTCTGGCGTCCTCAGTGCAAAGCACTGAGGCTTACCAGCAGGCTATCGCACAAAGCAGTGCGGCAGTGGTTAAGTGGCTGGAACAGCCTGAATTGTATCAGGGTAAAACAGTTGCTGAACTGCGCGAACGTATCCAATTGGACTTTAATCCCGAGGGCCTGGGCAACCAGGCCGCCATTGAGCGCGCGATTGAGTATTTCCTGAAAGACAGTCTGTCGGTCCATCACCCACAGTGTGTGGCGCATTTGCACTGCCCGAGTCTGGTCATTAGCCAGGCTGCCGAGGTGCTGATTAACGCGACGAATCAGAGTATGGATTCCTGGGATCAGGCGCCTTCTGCCACCCTGATTGAAATGAAGCTGATTGAATGGCTGCGTTCACAGGTGGGTTATCAGGCAGGCGATGCCGGTGTGTTCACCAGCGGCGGCACCCAGAGCAATCTGATGGGGCTGATGCTGGCGCGTGATGCCTTCTTTGCCCGTCAGGGCCATTCTGTTCAGCAGGACGGACTGATCGGCGATCTCAGAAAGATCAAAGTCTTTTGTTCAGAGAATGCCCACTTCTCCGTGCAGAAGAACATGGCGCTCCTCGGCCTGGGCTACCAGTCCGTGACGTTAGTGAAATGCGATGAGTTTGCACGCATGGACATAACCGATCTGGCTGACAAACTGGCACAGTCGAAAGCCAATAATGAACAGGTGCTGGCCATTGTCGCGACAGCAGGCACCACCGACGCCGGTGCTATCGATCCGCTGCGTGATATCGTCAAACTGGCCGCAGAGCAGAAAATCTGGGTGCACGTTGACGCGGCCTGGGGCGGTGCATTGCTGCTGTCAGAGAAGTATCGTCATTATCTGGACGGGCTGGACCTGGTGGATTCCGTTACGCTGGACTTCCACAAACAGTTTTTCCAGACCATCAGCTGCGGTGCTTTTCTGTTAAAAGAAGCCCGTCACTATGAGCTGATGCGCTATCAGGCGGCATACCTGAACTCTGAGTTTGATGAAGCACAGGGCGTGCCGAATCTGGTTTCGAAATCGTTGCAGACCACCCGTCGTTTTGATGCGCTGAAACTGTGGATGGGGCTGGAAGCCCTCGGTCAGAAGCAGTACGCCGCCATTATCGACCATGGCGTAACGCTGGCTCAGCAGGTGGCGCAGTTTGTTGAGCAGCACGACGCCTTGGAACTGGTTATGAAACCTCAACTGGCAAGCGTCCTGTTCCGTTATCGTCCACAACAGATGGCGGAGTGGAGCGATGCCGACGTTGCGCTGTTCAATCAGCGTATTGGCGATGCTCTGCTGGAATCAGGTCGCGCCAACGTTGGCGTGACCGAGCATAACGGCGTTACCTGTCTGAAAATGACGTTGTTAAATCCAACCGTGACGCTGGAAGATATTACCGTCCTGCTGGCACTGCTTGAGAAAACAGCTCAGTCATTACGCTAAATGCTTTATCATGCCGGTGACAGTGTCACCGGCATGGCGCTTTTATTCCCCATGCTGATGGCGCATGAGTCCGCTGCACCTTCCCTCTGAATGCCTCCCTGCCCCTTTAATCAACAGGTTATCATCTGTTTGGACGTCACGGCGTTGCTGGACTTGCCGTTTGCAGGTCTCTTTAAGGCGAAGAAAAAGCGCAGCACCTATGGGATATCGCGCAGCACTGGCGTGATCATCTCCGTGGCCGAAAACAGCGAGAACGGCTGACGCAGAAACGTTATCGTCCTTCTGTTGATAACCGGAGGAGCACAATGACCTATCAAATCTCAGGCCTGAAAGCCGATGCTTTCACTCACCTTTACGGACAGAACGAGCGCTATTTAAAACAACATGGCGTAATGAGACTGAAAGTAGAAAACGCTCCTGGTTATCCCGACAGAATTTCACTGCGTGATATCCCGGCGGGTGAAACCGCGCTGCTGATTAATCATCTCTATCAACCGGCCCGAACGCCTTATTATGGTTCTCATGCGATCTACCTCTGGGAGCACTGTACCCAACAGGGCATTTACATTAATGCATTACCCCCGGTCATGACGCACCGGCTTCTTTCGTTACGGGGCTTTGATGTGCAAGATTTACTGATCCAGGCAGACGTCTGCGAAGGAAAAGCAGCAGACGAAATGATAACGCACTTTTTTAGCCACCCGACGGTGCGCTATATCCAGGTCCATAACGCCAGGCAGGGATGTTATTCCTGCCGGGTAGATCGTTGTGAGTAACGGGCCCGGCAGTGACCGGGGGAAGGCGAAAGGTGCGCTTCGTCTGTTTTGTTCCCGAAGTCGGTGAGGCGCAGAGAGTGAAATGATACAGCGCGCTCAGATAGCCTAGGAATGCGTGCAGCAGATTTTCAGAACAGACAGCGAATATGTTCAGTCAGCGCTTGCACCCTGAGGCACCATACTGCAGGATCGGTTTTTTACCGCATTTATCGGAAAGACTATGACCGTTCACGCCTCTAAAGATCCCCTGCATGGCGTTACGCTTGAAATGCAGGTCAACAGCCTTGTCGCACAGTATGGCTGGCCTGAACTGAGTAAGCGCATCAATATTAACTGTTTTAAAAACGACCCCAGCGTGAAGTCCAGCCTGAAGTTTTTACGCCGTACGCCGTGGGCGCGGGCAGAAGTGGAAGCGCTCTATCTGGCTTCGCTGAGTGAATCTCAGCCGGATTCTGCGCCCCCAGCCAGTGATGATCCCTGGGCTAACTGGCGCGAAGATAAAACCTGAAAACGTGTTAACGCCCTTCTAAACAAAAAAAAGCCCGCGTCACGGATGGCGCGGGCTTAGTTTCGTTCAGATGACCGTATTACAGCGCCATATCGTGCTTCGCCGAGGCTGGGGCTTTTTCGCTGTTAGCAGCGGGCGCTTCAGTTGGCTGATTGCCCATCTGAATAACCGGCGGCTTGGTCAGCTGCAGCGTTGCTGCCGTTTCATCCCAGACCTGCTGCGTGAGCGCAGGGTTGTCGTTCAGTTTCTGGCCGTAAGCAGGAACGATTTTACGGATTTTTTCCTGCCATTCTGCTGACTTGAATTGTTCAGGGAACAGTTTCTGCATCACATTGATTGCGATAGGTGCAGCCGTGGATGCGCCAGGCGATGCGCCCAGCAATGCGGCAACGGTTTTCTGCTGGTCGGTCACAATTTCCGTACCCAGTTTCAGCACGCCGCCTTTATCCGCATCCTTTTTGATGATCTGCACGCGCTGACCGGCCTGAATCAGTTTCCAGTCTTCTTTCTTCGCTTCAGGATAGTACTCTTTCAGCGCGGCAAAACGGTCATCATCGCTCAACATAACCTGACCGATCAGGTATTTGACGAGGTCAAAGTTATCCATGCCTACGTGGGTCATCGGCATAAAGTTGTGGGTGGTCGTTGTGCTCAGTAAATCAAACAACGAACCATTTTTCAGGAACTTGGTTGAGAACGTTGCGAAAGGTCCAAACAGCACGACACGCTTACCATCAAGGTAACGGGTATCCAGATGCGGAACCGACATCGGTGGCGCACCCACGGAAGCCTGACCATACACTTTTGCCAGATGGCGATCGGCAATCGCGCTATTCTCTGTCACCAGGAAGGATCCCCCTACCGGGAAACCTGCGTAATTGTCGGCTTCCGGAATACCGGTTTTTTGCAGCAGTTTAAGCGCACCGCCACCTGCACCGATAAAGACGTATTTCGCGTCTACGGTACGTTCGCCGCCATTTTTGGCGTCTTTAATGGTAACGTGCCAGGAATTATCACTGTTACGTTTAAAATCGGTCACTTCCGAAGAGGTTTCCAGGCGGAAATTATCGTTCTTCTTCAGGCTGCCAATTAACTGACGGGTGATTTCACCATAGTTAACGTCGGTTCCTACTGGCGTCCAGGTAGCAGCCACTTTTTGTTGTGGATCGCGACCTTCCATAACCAGCGGCGCCCACTGCGCGATCTGCTTGTGATCGGTTGAGAACTTCATGCCCTGGAACAGCACAGTTTTCTGCAGTGCGGCATAGCGTTTCGTCAGATAATCAACGTTATCGCCCCAGACAAAGCTCATGTGCGGCGTTGAGTTAATGAACGAACGCGGATTATTTAACACGCCGTCTTTAACCTGAGAGCTCCAGAACTGACGAGAAATCATGAAGGCTTCGTTGATTTCCAGCGCTTTGGTCACGTCAATAGAACCGTCTGCACGCTCTGGCGTGTAGTTCAGTTCCATGTTGGCTGAGTGGCCGGTACCGGCGTTGTTCCAGCCGTTAGAGGATTCCAGCGCTACGCCATCAAGTTTCTCAACCATGATCTGTTTCCAGCCCGGTTGCAGCTCTTCCAGCAGGGTGCCCAGAGAGGCGCTCATGATACCGCCGCCAATCAGCAGAACATCTGTTTTTTCTGGTGAATTTTCAGCGTGGGTCACTGAAGAAACGAGTAACGCTGCAAGCGACAGTGCAGGTACAAATTTAGTTGATTTAATCATTAGGGATCTACGATTTCGTGGAGAACTAGTTAAAAAAAGTTCCGAAACTTTAAAATATTGTTATTTCGTAGTTAATATGAAAATAGTTAAAAAATTAAAAGACAGGGTTTTGCAGTTAATTTAGTTACAAAAGATTAACTTTGTTATCGATATATTTTAACCACACAATAAAGGGGCGTTTCGAAATATACAATGCCCTAACACAAATATTCTCTGTGCGACGAATAAACGGAAATGGCGGCGCCTGACCGGAAAGTGGGGTTATTTACTGCGGCAAACGTGCATTAACATGCACGGAACAGGATGAGGCGGTTGGCGAAAAAGTATGGGCAGTACACGCAACCTGATGTCCCTGAACGATACGCCTTCAGGGAGACGGATTAGTGGCGAATCAGCGCCAGTTCGTCTTCACTCAGGCCGGTCATCTTCATAACCGTCTCACGGTCAAGACCGCTTTGAAGCATAGTACGGGCGATTTTCAGCGTCGCTTCGCGCTCTCCCTCTGAGCGGCCTTCTTCGCGACCCAGTTGGATGCCTTTTTCCATGCCTTTTTCCATGCCTTTTTGTTCGAGTTGCTGCGCAATGGTCATCAGTGCGTCTCCGTGTTGCGGCACGCGATGTGCCAGTTCTCTTACCAATGCTTCGGCGTCGGCGGTTTCTCCCGCCTGCACAATATAGTGTATCAGCGATACGACCTGTGATGAAGAAAGATAGCCCGCCAGTAAGACCGGGACAAGCTTATCAACCAACTCCGCTAAATCGCGCTGGTGGATATGTTTCTGAAGCAGGGTTAACGCGGCCATACTGCGGTGCTCTGCAATCTCCTCGTCAGGAATAATCGTGACATCCACCAGCGGAAAAGCCGTGCTATAGAGCCGGTTGGCCAGCGCAGGATCGGTAAATTCATCCAGCCAGCGCGTGGAATAAGGATAAGGACGACGTTTCCCGGTATAGAACAAGACAGGGATGACCAGCGGCAATTTTTTATGGCCGGCTTCAAGGTGGCGCTGCATCGCCGCCACGGCATAACGCAGCAGCCTGAATGCCATGTGCTTATCCGGTGAGGACTGATGTTCAATCAGGACGTGAACATAGCCGTCATCGCCTTGTGCGGTTTTCAGGCTGTACAACACGTCGCTGAAATATTGGCGAAGATCATCTTCAACGAAAGATCCGGATTCGAGTTTTAACGTGCTGAGATCGCACACGGCCCGTAATTCCGCAGGCAGGTGCAATTCCATAAAATCACGCGCAATCTCTGGCTGCGTAAGAAACTGGCGGAAGGTGGCATCGTGAGGCGTGGGTGTACTGTTTTTTTTCTTCATCTGTCCTGACTCTGCAAGCGCAACCTGGCGTAATGCTCACCGGCGCGAAAACGAATATGTCGATTCACACATACATTTTGTCCAGCACTCTCTGATTTACCTGCCATGCTGTCAGTATGATTTACAGGCGTTGTCCGTCATCATGCCAGATATCCACGGTTAAAAGCACGCTAACCTGCTTAATTTACTGGATTTCAGGCGCAAACTGTACTGGTGCGACGACTTCGCGTATGTTGCAACGCGTACCTCAACACATCTGATGCTGACTATGAATGACTCCCGGCCACAACGATCGTTAAAGAAGCGCCCAATGAAGCTCAGCACCCTGTCGTCATTGATGATGGCGGCCGTGCTGATGACCGTAATATTAAGCGTCCATCTGCTTTATTACATCCAGATCGATAACTTCACCCGTTCGCATTTGAAAGATAAAGCGATGGCGGTGGCGCGCACTCTGGCCGACAGCCCGGAGATTCAGCAGGCCCTGACGCGGCCAGACGGAAGCACCATCATTCAGCCGATCGCGCAGGCAACGCGAAAACGTAACGATTTGCTGTTTGTCGTCGTCACCGACATGCGCGGTATTCGCTTCTCTCACCCGAATCCTGAAGTGGTTAATCAGCACTTTGTCGGGAACGATATTGAACCGGCGTTACGCGGCAGGGAGAATGTCGCGGTGAATCATGGCGTACTGGTTGAGGCGCTCAGGGTATTTACGCCCGTTTTCAATCAGGCGCATCAGCAAATTGGCGTGGTGGCAATTGGGATCTCGGTGAATGACGTCGCGGCGCAAATTGCGAAAAGCCGCTGGAATATTCTCTGGACCGTGCTGTTTGGCGGGCTGGTTGGCATGCTCGGCATATTAATCTTAGTGAAACGCTTAAAGCACATCTTACTGGGATTAGAGCCGTATGAGATTTCCAGCTTGTTTGAAGAGCGTCAGGCTATTCTCGATTCGATTAAAGAAGGTGTGATTGCGGTTGACGATCAATCCCGCGTCAGCCTGATTAATCAGGCTGCGCAGCAGCTGTTAAAAGAAACCACCCGCGAAGCGTTTCTGAGCGGTGACCGCGTGCCGGAAAATGCACAGATGCTGACGCATTTACGCGATGCATTGCACGAAGGCAAAGCCTCTTATGACGAAGAGCTGAACGTACGCGGCAAAATACTGATCAGTAACACCGTGCCGGTGCGCAGTCGTGACAGTATTATTGGGGCAGTGAGCACATTCAGGGATAAAACAGAAATCAGCCAGCTAATGCAGCGTCTCGACGGCATGGTAAACTATGTCGATGCACTGCGGGAGCGATCCCATGAATTCATGAACAAGCTGCATGTGATTCTTGGTCTGCTGCACATGAAAAACTATGCGCAGATGGAAGAGTACATCCTTAAAACGGCCAATAACTATCAAACGGAAATAGGTTCGCTGCTACAGAAGATTAAGTCGCCTGTTATTGCAGGCTTCCTGTTGAGCAAAATTAACCGCGTAACAGATGAAGGCCACCAGCTGATCCTGAGCGAAGCCAGCTATCTGCCCGACAACGGCAGTGAACAGCAAATCGCAGCACTTATCACGGTACTGGGCAATCTGATTGAAAACGCGCTGGAAGCGCTCGATCCGGAAATGGAAGGGGAAATCCATGTCATGCTGCATTATCAAAACGGCTGGCTGTCGTGCGAGGTCAGTGACGATGGCCCCGGTATTCCTGCCGATCAGCTCGCCGCCATTTTCGAACGCGGCGTCTCTACCAAAGGTGAAGATCGTGGCGTTGGACTGTTTTTACTCAAGCAACAAACGGAAAGTCTGGGCGGTAACGTCAGCGTGGAATCAGAACCGGGCGTTTATACCCAGTTTCTGGTTCAGCTTCCGTGGGAAAGAGGGAATATTAGCGAATGATCAATGTGTTAGTCGTAGACGATGATGCCATGGTGGCCGAACTGAACCGATGCTATATCGGGCAGATTGACGGTTTTACCTGCTGTGGTACCGCGTCCACCTTACAGCAAGCCAAAGAGCGCCTGTTGCAGACAGATCCGCCCGTTGATCTTATTTTGCTGGATATCTATATGCAGCAGGAAAACGGACTGGACCTGTTGCCAGAGCTGCGCAGTGCGGGGCGTCCGGTTGACGTCATTATCATCTCATCCGCTGCCGATGCGGCGACCATTAAAACGTCGCTGAACTACGGCGTTGTGGATTATCTGATAAAACCCTTTCAGTTTTCCCGCTTTGAAGAAGCGCTGACCGGATGGCGTCAGAAAAAACGGCTGATGGATAATCATCAGTTTTACCAGCAGGCCGATGTGGATCAACTGCTGCATGGTAATCAGGCCAATGCCAGCGAGACAAAACGCCTGCCAAAAGGGCTGACGCCGCAGACATTACGTACGCTGTGTTTGTGGATTGATGCGCACCCCGGTACCGAGTTTTCTACCGATGAGCTGGCCACTGAGGTGAATATTTCTCGCGTATCGTGCCGTAAATACCTGATTTGGCTAGCGCAGAGCAATATTTTGTTTACCAGTATTCACTACGGCGTCACGGGACGTCCGGTGTATCGCTATCGTCTGCAGCCGGAGTACCACACGCTTTTACGCCAGTACTGTCAATGACGGAGCTGAAAGCGGTTATCCAGTAAGGTGAAGTGAAAGTGACGTTGTGACGAGCAAATGACCTGCTTGTCGCGCGTCACGAAGACAGCCTCAATATCAGGATGGCTTTTCAGATACGCAATGCCCTTCTCAACGCCCATGCCATAAATCAGCGTGGTATAAATATCACCGTCGATCGACTGGTCGGAAATAATAGTCACGCTATACAGCTCATTATCCAGCGGATAGCCGGTATGTCTGTCAAGAATATGGTGATAACAGACGCCATCCTGTTCGAAGTAACGTTCGTAGGTCCCGGACGTCACAACGGATTTGTTCACAACATGAATGATCCCAATCAGGGCATCCTGGGCCGCAAAAGGGGTTTTCAGACCGATTGCCCATCCCTGCTGCGGCGCATCACGAGGTGCGCCTAACGTTTGCACGTTGCCGCCAAGGTTAATCAACGCGCTATCGACGCCCTGCTGCTGCAAAAAAGCCTGCACCCGATCGGCAATGTAGCCTTTGGCGATGGCACCCAGATCAATTTCCATCCCCGTTTTGTTCAGAAACACCGAACGCGTGTCCGCATCAAGCTGGACATTTTCAGGACAGGTTAAGGGCAACGTTGCCAGTATTGTCTCCCGCGCAGGAACGCAGTCACCCTGAAAGCCAATTTTCCAGCATTTCACCAGCGGGCCAATCGTGAGATTAAAACTGCTGTCTGGTAACAGACTGACGTTAAGTGCGCGCTGAATTAAATCAAAGACGGGTTGACTGACGCTCACGGGATGCTGACCGGCAGCATGGTTAATCGCCATCACTTCGGAGTGCGTCCGGTTAACCGTCAGCAGATTTTCGTACTGTTTGATTAATCTGAAAGCCTGTGCCGCAAGCTTTTCGTCGTGCTCGAATAGCTTAAGCAGAATGGGCGATCCCATCAGGACGGCGGAATAAGCAAAGACTTGCGACTCGGTTTGCATAAGCGACACCGCTCTGGGAGGGAATAAAACCGGCACCTGCATGCGGGCAGATGCCGGCGGTGACGACTAGCGTTTGGCTAACGCCGCAGCGTTGGCACCTGCCAGAATACCAAAGATGATGATGTCCGCAACCGCGTTACCACCGATACGGTTTGCACCGTGGATCCCGCCGACAACTTCACCGCACGCCCAGGCACCGTGGATTGGCTGTTTATGGCTGTCGAGCACGGCTGTGGTGGTATCAATGGTGACGCCACCCATTGTGTGGTGAACACCGGGCGCGATGCGGATCGCATGGAAAGGGCCCTCGTTCAACGGATGACGCAGCGCGGTCTGACGATCGAAGTCCGCGTCTTTCTGCTGTATCACAAAGCCGTTATAGCGATGCAGCGTTTCTTCCAGCGTCCGGTGTTCCATATTCAGTTTCACCGCCAGCTCGCCTACGGTTGGCGCGCTGATGACAAATCCTTTGGCAATATACTCATCGGCCGCTTTGTTATTCATACGAACCTGCTCATCGAAGACAATCCAGGCGCTTTTCTCCGGCAGTGCAATAATCTGCGCAGAAACTTTATCGCGGGTTTCCATCTCATTACAGAAGCGCTGTCCCGCCTGGCTGACCAGAATGGCCCCACCGCCACGAATAGACTCTGACACCAGATAGGATGTGGTTTGCTCAACCGTTGGGTGAATCTGAATCTCGCCCATATCCACGGTATCTGCACCAATTTTTTGCAGCATCGCAATGCCTGCGCCAGTGGCCCCTTTATGGTTGGTGGTGACAAAGCCATCCAGCTCAGGGCGGTATTTCACCACCATTTCCCGGTTGGCGCTGAAGCCACCTGTTGCGACGATGACGCTTTTCGCATTGAGAATACGGCTGTCGTTGTATTCATCCACCACTTTGACACCGCTGACCGCGCCGTTGTCGAACAAAATTTCCTCTACGGCGGTTTCAAGCAGGACGTCAATATTACGGTTATTGATATTTTTCACTAACCCACTGATCAGGAAGCCGCCAACGGCCGAGCGGTCGGCAGGACGGTGCGTACGATCAATGCTCATGCCGCCGGTGATGGTGATGTCATTCAGTTCGATACCGTGATCGGCCAGCCAGTCAATGGCTTCAGGCGCCAAATCAACGAACTCGCGCAGCAGGGTCGGGTTGTTTTTGTACTTACCGCCCTTGAGCGTTTCCTCATAAAACAGTTCTTTGCTGTCTTCGATACCTTTCAGTTTCTGAAAACGCGTCTCGGCGGCGTTCATCCCTACGGATGCTTTGATCGTGTTACCGCCGATAGTGGGCATTTTCTCAATGACAACCACTTTGGCACCTTCATCATGCGCCTGAATGGCCGCGGCCAGACCGGCACCGCCGCTTCCCACGACCACCACATCATACTGTTGCGGTGCATTGGGATTACCGCCCTCTTCAATCACATGGGCTTTATTTGAAGTGGTCATTGCACGCGATACTGCTTTTTTCAGGGCCTCACTCTGCGTGGTCGCGCCGGTGATAGCATCAACGTGTGGGCTGTTAGCCACCAGAATACGATTACGCAGGCTTTCGAAGGTGGTAGTGAAGTCAACGTCCAGCGTGTCGTCCGGTACCAGCGAGATATCTGTAATACGGTCGGTATCCAGCGTGACGTTGATCTTCAGCTTAAGCGCTTCAGCCTCAACTTTTTCCTGATAAACACCGGCTTTGTATTTGCGTCCCGACTCACTCATATCGCGAATCATGGCGTCAACCAGCGAGAAACGCCACAGCGGTTCAGGGATCAATAACGCTTCACGCTGGTTACTGTCGATGTAAAGTTCAAGATGCTCATTATTGATAATGCGATCTGTCCAGTCGGGATAAGCGATGCAGGCTTTACCAATCGCAACCAGGTCATAGCCTTTTTCCAGCGCTTTTTCCGCATCTTCTTTGTTTACCACACCGCCAACGCCAATGACCGGCACTTTCGCCAGCGTTGGGGACCGCATGTTAATAAACTTCTCAATCAGCGGGGTTGGATCGGTGGTATCAACGATAGAGGGGCGCATAAGCTGCCCAACAGAAAAGTGGACATAATCGAGCCCGCGTGCCGCCAGCTTTTCCAGTAGGTACAGGGTGTCATCGAAACGGATGCCCGGGACTTCAAGTTCTTCAGGGGAAAAACGATAGCCGATGATGAACCCGTTATGTGCAAATCGCGCGGCCATTTTATGGGTAATTTCGAGGACTTCCAGCGGAAAGCGGGCACGGTTATCGCGACTGCCGCCCCATTTGTCATCGCGTTGATTGGAATTGGGTGAGTAAAATTGCTGTATCAGATAGGTGTTTGCGCCATGAATTTCAACGCCATCAAATCCGGCTTTAATGGCGCGGTTAACGGCGTCACCAAATTTAGTGATCATGGTATCCACTTCTTCTGCCGTTAGCGCGCGCGGCGTCGTGGCACCCTCACGAGGTGCGGCAATGGCGCTTGGGGCGACAGGGGTTTTTCCCCCTATCAGCTCAGGCTCAACCATGCGGCCGCCGTGATAGATCTGCAAAATCGCTGTCGAACCTTCCTGCTTGATGGCGTCAGCAATTCGCTTTAGGCCCGGAATTTTGTTGTCGCTGTCGATGGCTATAGCCCCTAGAAACGCGGGACCTTTTGGATCGATAAAACAGCATTCAACAATGACCGTTCCGATGCTGCCAGCACGGGCACGATAATATTCAACCAGTTCACTGGTGACCGTTCCGTCATAAAAACCGGTGCAGGTTGTCATGGGTGCCATGATCAGGCGATTTTTTAAAACCGCGCCACGCGGCAACGTAATGGGATTGAGAATGGGGGTGAGTGTATTCATTGCGATTAACTCCAAAAATTCAAAACTCGGGAATTCTGTGCGGACGCTTTTTTATTAATAAATAAGTGGTCCGATGTCATAACGCTAATATACCAATTATTTTAGTTTCATAAGTTTTAATTTTAGTTTTTTAACTTTTAAATATTTCAGGTTTACTATTTGATTAAAGCAGGATCGTGATGTATATTTATTGTTAATCAATAGTTAAAGAAAATCAATGAGAATTGCGAAATTAAAAATACTACAATAAAAACAATAGCTTAAACATATAATTCTGTTGCTCACCCTTTCCAAAGTGAAGCTTAAAACCCTTATTCTTGCAGTTTAAATATTTGGCTCTAGGTTATTAATAATTTAGTTGTTAAAATTTTAATCGTATAATTTAACTTACTTGATCTGGATCAATATTCTGTTTTTAATTAATCGCATCATATCCACATGATCTTTTATAAATGCCTCCATCGCACCAGAAGACAAGTTAAAGAATTACAAGGCATCACGGTTTATTCTCATAATTTAGAATAAAGAAGTCCCTATGGACGAATTGCCGGGACGCTGCTCGAATTATCCTTAACACGTAGAAAAATACTATGAAAACACTCTCAAAAGTCAAAGAGCCTCCAAAAGCAGCCCCTGCAGCTGCGGGCAAAAATAAAGCACTTATGCTCCTTTTGCCGGTTTTGGTCGCCGTCCTGTTGTTACTCGTCCCCGTGCCAGCGGGTCTTGAACCTTATGCATGGCACTTCTTTGCCATCTTCGTCGGCGTCATCGTCGGGCTGATTTTTGAACCCTTGCCCGGCGCAGTGATTGGTCTGACCGGCGTCGTCGTCATCGCCTTATTCAGCCAGTTCCTGCTCTTTAGCCCGGCAGAACTGGCCAACCCCAAATTTAAAGTGGCGAGTGAGTCATTTAAATGGGCGGTCAGCGGCTTCGGTAACTCAACCGTCTGGCTGATTTTTGGCGCATTCATGTTCGCTGCGGGCTATGACAAGACCCAGTTCGGCCGCCGTCTGGCATTGATTCTGGTGAAATACCTGGGCCGCCGGAGTTTAACCCTCGGCTATGCCATCACCTTCGCGGATTTGCTGCTGGCCCCTTTCACCCCGTCGAACACGGCCCGCAGTGGCGGTACCATTTACCCCATCATTGCCAATCTGCCGCCGCTTTATGGTTCAAAACCCAATGACCCCAGCGCGCGTAAAATTGGATCTTATCTGATGTGGGTTGCTATCACCGCCGCCTGTATCACCAGCTCCATGTTCCTGTCCGCCCTGGCCCCCAACCTGCTCGCCCTTGCGCTGGTCAAAAGCGTCATTGGTTTTGATATCTCCTGGGGAATGTGGTTCCTTGCCTTTTTGCCACTGGGCCTGCTGTTGATTCTGACCATGCCGCTGCTGGCGTACTGGTTCTATCCGCCTGAAGTGAAGGTGAATGATGAAGTGCCTCGCTGGGCGATTGCTGAGCTGGAAAAACTGGGTAAGTTGACCCGTAATGAAATCCTGTTACTAGTGTTTGTTGTCTGTGCGCTACTGATGTGGATTTTTGCCACTGCCTGGATCGAACCGGCCATGGCCGCTCTGCTGGTGATTATCCTGATGCTGTGGACCGGGGTACTTAACTGGAACGACATCACTAGCAATAAAGCCGCCTGGAACACCTTTGCCTGGTTTGCCACACTAGTTGCGCTGGCCGATGGTTTAGCCCGCGTAGGCTTTATCGCCTGGCTGGGCAAAGAAGGGGGAATGTTACTGCAGGGATACGATCCTCAAGTGTCGGCTGTGGTGCTGTTGATTGCCTTCTTCCTGCTGCACTACCTGTTTGCCAGTACCACCGCGCATACGACCGCCTTGCTGCCTGCGATGTTAACCATTGCCGCTTCCATTCCAGGTATTAACATGCCCGTGTTTTGCCTGATGCTGTGTACTTCACTGGGTGTGATGGGGATTATCACCCCTTACGGTACCGGCCCAAGCCCTATTTATTACGGCAGCGGCTATTTACCTACGAAAGATTACTGGCGTCTGGGCACCATCTTTGGTGCTATCTTCCTGATTGCTATGATGCTCATCGCCTACCCCTGGATGGTGTGGATGTTCTGATTGTGTCAAATGCATTTCGACGCGTCATACGATAACATGCCTACACTTGCCAGCCTGTGCTTATGGCTGGCAAGCATAATAAACAACTCATTCGCCTTTGATGTTGCTCCTGTCAGCCTGCGTTAACGGAGCCAGCACGTCATTAAGTGAGATACTATGTCGAACAAACCTTTTTTTTATCAGAACCCCTTTCCTCTTGCCCACGAGGACACCGAATACTATTTGCTTAGCCCCGACCACGTTTCCGTGGCTGAGTTTGACGGCCAGTCCATATTAAAAGTGGACCCACAGGCATTGACGCTGCTGGCCCAGCAGGCCTTTCATGATGCGTCTTTTATGTTGCGCCCGGCCCACCAGCAGCAGGTTGCGTCAATTCTGGCTGACCCTGAAGCCAGCGATAACGATAAATACGTCGCACTGCAGTTCTTACGAAACTCCGAGATCGCCGCTAAAGGTGTCTTGCCAACCTGCCAGGACACCGGCACCGCCATCATCATGGGCAAAAAAGGCCAGCGAGTGTGGACCGGTGGCGGTGACGAAGCCGCGCTGTCGCAAGGTATCTACAATACCTATATTGAAGATAACCTGCGTTACTCCCAAAATGCCGCGCTGGATATGTATAAAGAAGTGAACACCGGCACCAATCTTCCGGCGCAGATTGACCTCTACAGCGTGGACGGTGATGAATACAAATTCCTTTGCATCGCCAAAGGCGGCGGTTCCGCCAATAAAACCTATTTGTATCAGGAAACCAAAGCACTGCTCAGCCCCGGCAAGCTGAAAAATTATCTGGTCGATAAAATGCGTACGCTGGGTACTGCGGCTTGTCCACCCTACCATATCGCCTTTGTCATTGGCGGCACCTCTGCCGAAAGTACGCTGAAAACCGTCAAGCTGGCATCGACTCACTACTATGATGGTTTACCTACAGAAGGTAACGAGCATGGCCAGGCGTTCCGTGATGTTCAGCTTGAGCAGGAGTTACTGGAAGCGGCGCAGCAGCTTGGGCTGGGAGCACAGTTCGGCGGCAAATATTTTGCACATGATATCCGCGTAGTGCGTTTGCCTCGCCACGGCGCATCCTGTCCGGTTGGCATGGGGGTTTCGTGCTCCGCTGACCGCAATATCAAAGCTAAAATCAACCGAGAGGGTATCTGGATTGAAAAACTGGAAGCCAATCCTGGGCGTTATATCCCTGAGGCACTCCGCAAGCAAGGTGAAGGCGAAGTGGTCCACATCGACCTGAATCGCCCGATGAATGACATCCTTGCCCAGCTTTCGGAATACCCGGTTTCGACACGTTTGTCCCTGACCGGGACCATCATCGTTGCGCGTGACATTGCCCATGCCAAACTAAAAGAACGCATTGATAACGGCGAAGGCTTGCCGCAGTACATTAAAGATCACCCTGTCTATTATGCGGGTCCGGCCAAAACACCGGAGGGTTACGCATCTGGCTCACTGGGCCCGACGACGGCAGGCCGCATGGATTCGTATGTCGATCTTCTGCAGGCGAATGGCGGCAGCAAAGTCATGCTGGCAAAAGGTAACCGTAGCCAGCAGGTCACCGATGCCTGCCACAAGCACGGCGGTTTTTACTTAGGCAGCATTGGTGGTCCGGCTGCCGTTCTGGCGCAGCAGAGCATCAAGAGTCTGGAGTGCGTGGAGTATGCCGAACTGGGGATGGAAGCTATCTGGAAAATAGAGGTCGAAAATTTCCCGGCCTTTATCCTGGTGGATGACAAAGGAAATGACTTCTTCCAGCATATCGAACGTGAGCACTGCTCGCGCTGTGTGAAATAAACACGCGGCGGAAAACATGAAAAAACGGCCCCGTTACAGGGGCCGTTTTTTTATCATCGTTGCAGACGGAACATGGCGTCGCTTATGCTTTCGTCGCCTTCGGTCAGCTCAATAATTTTGCGCGAAATTTGCGGTGTTTCGACCAGAGCCACCAGCGTGGCGGCCACATCCTCACGCGGGACCGACCCGTAAGGAATCGCAAAATCTGCACGTACGGTGCCGCGGCCCGCCACATTGGTTAGCGTACCGGGACGAAGAATTACCCAGTCGAGTTGGCTTTCGACCAGGCGAACATCAGCCAGCCGCTTCACGCGCATGTAATTTTCGAAACCTTCAGATGTCTCTTCGCCACGTGCGGCATCCGGGAAGACTGAAACCAGCAAAAACCGCTTCACACCGGCCTTTTCGGCTGCGGCAACCGCCAGGGATGACCCCTCGCCGTCAATGGCGTTGGTCAGCTCAATACCCGCGCCTCCCGCCCCAGCGCTAAAAATCACCACATCGTGGCCGGCCATTTTCTGCGCCAGTTGATCCACGGTCAGCTTCTGGAGATCCCCCGCCACGGGAACCGCTCCGGCGGATTTAAGTGCTTCGGCCTGCTCAGATTTACGATGCAGTGCAGAAACCGCATGTTGCTTAGCGCTGAGCTGTTTCGTCAGATGAGAGCCAACGTTGCCCGCCGCGCCAATAATAAAACATGTCGTCATCGTCCTGCTCCTTTGAAAAAGTCAGATATCAGTATAGACAATAAGCGCAGCGGTAATGAGCGCCCGTCGGGGCGCTCCAGGACATGATTAAGGAATGATTTTCTCATGCTTCAGCTTATTGAAAAGCTGAGTGAAGGAATCCAGAGTGCTCCGGTAGCCAGTAAAGCCCGCCTTGCGACTTTTACTCATGTCGGTGAAGGCTTCCATGGGTCGCCCCAGATCCGCGTCGGTGTGCCACCATGAGGCCAGACGCGTGATATCCTGTTCACGCAGGTTTTCACGCTGAGCAAGCGCCTGCCATACGCTGGCCGCCTCCTGCATGCGCCCATCAAGCGGCATCATTTTCGCCGGATAAGCGGCAGCCTCGAGACCAAAATATGCCGCCAGTTTTGGCCACATCCAGTTCCAGCGGAAAACGTCACCGTTTACCGCGTTGAAGTCCTGATTTGCCGCGGCCGGGCTGGTCGCCGCCCACTCAAGTTGCTCAGCCAGAAGACCGGCGTCGGTCATATCCACCACGCCATTCCATTGCTCGGGTGAGCCTGGGAAGATAAACGGCCAGCCTTTTTCTTTACATAAGGTGGCGTAAACGGCCAGAGTCTGCCCCATGTTCATGGCATTTCCGAGCGCATAGCCAATGATGGTATGCGGACGGTGGACGCTCCAGCGATAGCCATATTTTTCGGCGCCAGCGAAGACTTCATCCTCCTGGGCATAATAGAAGTTGTCTACCGGCTGACGACCCTGCTCTTCGCGGAAAGGCGTGACCGGCACAGCGCCTTTGCCGTAAGCTTCAAATGGCCCCAGATAGTGCTTAAGGCCTGTCACCAGCGCCACATGTGCGCCCTGGAGGCGTTCGCCAAGCGCTTCAATAACGTTGCGGATCATGCCGCCATTGACGCGGATATTCTCTTTTTCACTGTCCTGGCGCGCCCAGACGCTGAAGAACACTGCATCAGGTTTGACCGCTTTCAATGCCGTTTTTACCGCTTCAGGATCGGTTAAATCTGCGGTGAGGTTGCTGCAGCCCTCAGGTACCGCGCTGCGGCCCCGTGACAACCCGCTGACCTGCCAGCCTTCGTTATTTAGCCTTTCTGCTAACGCTCGACCAATCACACCACTGATTCCAACAATCAAAGCCTGCTTTTGCATGTTAATTCTCCTCTTTTTGCGTAATGCTAAGCGTAATAGAGAATTTCATTCCTATTTTGGGTAATAATTCACATCATTATCAACCTGAGTTCATCAATCATGCACGATCAGCGTCTTAAAGACATTGTTCCTTTTGTGGCCAGTGTAGAAAGCGGGAGTTTTACCGCTGCGGCTGCCCGTTTACATGTCACGGGTTCTGCCATCAGTAAAAGCGTTAGCCGACTGGAGATGCGACTGGGCTCGCGCCTGCTCGAACGCACAACGCGAAAACTGCAACTGACGGATGCGGGCAGCGCCTATTACCAAACCTGCTTACGCATCATGGAAGAGCTGGCCGAAGCAGAAGCCGTCCTGGCTGCGCAACGGATTATTCCTTCCGGCCGTCTGAGACTGGCCGTGCCGCATACTTATGGTCGGCTGAACGTGATGCCGTTGCTGATTCCGTTTTGTCAGCAGCATCCCGAGCTTGAATTGAGAATGAGTTTTTCAGATCGCTTCATCGATCTGTTTGATGAAGGCATTGACGTTGCGGTCAGAATTGGCGGCTCAGATGATTTACCCGCATCAATGGGCTGCCGTCATATTGGTCGTGAACGCATGGTGTTTTGTGCCTCGCCAGCGTGGCTGGAACGCGAAGGAAGGCCGCAAAATGAACAGGCACTCATGCAGCATCGGGCCATTCTGTATGAACGGGCCGATAACACGCCAAAACCCTGGTTATTTAGTGGTAAAGACGGTCATTCGTACTGGCGGGACGTTCCCTTTCGCATGGCGCTGGCTGATGTGGATGCACAACTACAGGCAGTAATTGCCGGATTAGGCGTTGCACAAATGCCCTCGTGGCTGGTACAGAACGCCGTTGACAGTGGTGAACTGGAAATCTTACTGCCGCAGCAGCAACCCGAGGGGCTGCCACTCAGTGTGATTTGGCCCCGGCGTAAGCAGCTCCTGCCCAAAGTGGATGTTTTATTAACCACGCTAACGCAGTTAACCATTCGTTGATTGCGAGAGAATTTAATCGCTTTTTCGCAGGGTGAGTAATGGAATATGGCGGATAATATAACGTCATTATAACGTTTATACCTGTGCTGCCAGAATCGGATGGGCAGGTTAGGTCATAATATTTCAGTACTTTCTGGTCAACCCAATGGTGTTTATAACGGAGTGGCGCTAACGTAGAGGCATTCCAATCCGCTCAGACGTAAGGACAAAGGCGATATGGCAGCAAGGGCGGTGAGCGTTAAAAAAATCAAAGGTTGTGAAACGTTGCCGGTACCTGACAGTGAACGGCTGCGTTTATGCTAAGTCTGCTCTTTCGCCTGATGGTACTGACTATAATGGCACTCACGCTGGCGGGATGCGCACGCTCAGATGCATTATGGGCGGTAACGGACAACGTTTGCATGGTGAATTATCACTACACTGGCCACCCGTCACCCTGTCAGCAAATCTATATTCCAGAGGGCAAACGGCAGGGTTTTAGCATTATTCAAAACCCTCGTTATCCCTATCATTTCATTCTGGTTCCCACGATTCCGGTATCCGGTATTGAAAGCCCGTGGCTATTCATGCCTGGCCGTCCAGATTATTTCGGCTACGCCTGGCTGATGCGTTATCAGTTGATGTCTCAATACGGCAGGCCTGTGCCGGAGGACATGCTGGGCATGGCAATCAACTCGGCCTGGGGCCGCAGTCAGAATCAGCTACATATCCACCTCACCTGCCTGCGAGAAGATGTTTACAGGCAGTTAAGGGCTGAACGTCCCTATATTCAGGATGCGTGGCATCCCCTGCCCGATAAGCTCTTAACGCATACTTATTACGCTCGCCGTGTCCTTCAACCTACAGCGATGGGCATTTACCCTATCGCGTCCGTTGCTCACTACTTTCGCCTGACGCCGCCTATGCTGGCTGAATATGGCGTGGCGTTAGTGCCGACAACGTTCTCGGGTGAAAAAGGGTTCATCCTGCTGGCAACCCGTCGCGGCTGGGATAAAGGCAATCGCGCCTCCGTTGAGTCTTTACTGGATAAGCGATGTGACATTCTGGGTTCGGGATCCGCAAAACCCTTACGTTTCAGATAATTAACTCACTTATGTAAAATGCGCTGAACCCACGCCCTCAACGCCTGATGTCTCCGAGGGTGATGAAAATTGTGTTCAGCCCCTTGCACCGTCGCCAGTACCGCTTTGTGGCGGTGTGCAAAGGTGACAACCGCACTGAAATCGGCAATCTGGTCCTGGCTTCCATCCATAATATTCAGGGGCAAGTTTTCTCCCGAAACCCGGTGCTGCTGAAGATACGCAAGATAATCGGCTCGAAAAACCGTGCCGTCAGAAGCAATGATGACCTTCTCGCGATTGAGCCGGTTTTCATCAACATCAGCCTTGACCATCATTTTTCTGATGAGACTGTCGAGATTGATAACAGGCCAAAGAAATAATGCCTGACTTATTTTTATTTTCTGAGCTGCAATCATGCTAAAACTGGCACCAATGCTGCAGGCAAATAGTGCCGTTGCACTGAATCGTTTCTGAGCATAAGCAAGCATGATTTTAATGTCATCAACGGCTTATGTTACATGGTATTCAGACTCTACATGACGCCTTTCACCATGAGCAGGAAGATCGAAACTCAGTATGCTATATCCCGCTTTTACAGCCTCAGATGCCAGAATCTCAATGCATTGATCTTCTTTAATGGGAAAAATAGCCATGTACGGCAAGGATAAGCTTACCGCCTGCCCGATTACCCCAGTGAACGCAGGAATGCCCTGCACATGGCTTCGTGTGTTTAACATAGGGCTTCGCCTTCTTCAGCCTCTCACGTCCTCTGAGTCTAACCGGGCTCACAGCAGAAAATTTTGATTCTGGAACGCCTTAAATGGGACAGTTGTCGACGCCGCCAGAGAAGGTGGACGACAGTGTACCCCTGCATGGATACCTCTCACCACAGAACGGCCTTCAGACCCCACCGCCGCTAGACCAGATTACATAAAAAGTGAATTTTTTCATTTTGTAACTTTAACGTTATGTTACTTGGTATTTTTGCTGCCATGATTCATTGCGTTACTTATTGAAATGTGTTGGTCACCCAAACCTTACTATTGCTACAGGGAAAATCACATGTCACAACGGTCACTTCAGGCACTGTGTCTGATGAGTTTTTTTCTGGCCGACGTCAGAGACGGTCTGGGACCATTTTTAGGCATTTTTCTGACAGAACGCCACTGGAGCCCGGATGAAATAGGCCTGGTCATGACCTCAGGCGGCATTGCAGGGCTCCTCTCAACGTTGCCCGCAGGCGTGGTGGCGGATGCAACGCGCTATAAACGTCTTGTCATCCTGACAGGATGCATCGTGATTACCGTTGCGACCTTATTACTCTGGTACAGCAACCAGTCCTGGACGGCGATCATTTCACAGATCGTTGCCGGTATTGCTGCCGCCTTTATTGGCCCGACCGTAGCAGGGATAACGCTGGGCCTGACGGGGCAAAAAGGGTTCAACCACCAGATGGGGCGGAACGAGGCTTACAACCATGCCGGAAACACTCTGGCGGCTGTACTGGCAGGATTCGCAGCCTGGAAATGGGGGCTCGGCGCCGTTTTCATTTTAATGATGATAATGGCCGTCTTTGCCGCCATCGCGACGTTGGCGATACGTGGAGAGGATATCAATCATGAGGTTGCGCGCGGATTAGAAGACAATCAGTCTCAAAAGCCGACGCTGAGCCTGTGGATCCTGGCGCGCAAACCCGCACTGCTGGTAACCGGTCTGACTTTACTGCTGTTTCATCTGGCCAACGCCGCACTGTTGCCCATGCTGAGTATGCGCGTTGCCTCATCAACCGGGCCAGATGCGGTCGATCCCGGTTTGTATGCTGCGGCAACGGTTGTTATTTCTCAGCTGGTGATGATCCCTGTCGCGATTTACGTTTCACGCCGTGTGGATAAAATTGGCTATCGCTATTTGATCATGACGGCCCTGTTAATGATGCCGCTTCGGGCGCTTATTGCGGCAGAATTTCCAGAGACGCTATTCGTTATTCCAGTCCAGGTGCTTGATGGCATTGCGGCAGGAATACTGGGCGTTGCCGTGCCGGGCTACATTGTCTCCCTGCTGCGCGGCAGCGGGCACGTTAATGCGGGTCAGAGTGTGGTGATGCTAATGCAAGGCGTAGGTGCCTCCATGAGCCCGGCGATGACGGGGCTGATTGTGGCTCGCTATTCCTACAGTATTGCCTTTAGCGCATTGGGTTGTATCGCCCTGGTGGCCTTACTGCTGTGGTGGAGCACCGGACGAACGCCGGCGGCTGAACCGGCATAATTAAGGGTAATCTGCCAGCAATCTCACGCTGGCGGATTCTGGTTTGCCCCTGAATACCGCATGCAATAGGCGAATCCGCCATCCTGAATACCGTTTAAAAGGGACTCAGGCACCATCAGATGTGCCAAAATGTAAACAAAGGTAAAAAATGATTTATGTCTATCTCACTTATTAATCACTCTTTTTTCCTGATTACTTGCAAAAAATTACATTCATGTACTATGTTTTCTCGCTGCGGTTAAGAACGCTCTATCATTAATGTCACTGGCCTCTTATAGCTTTCTCTTCCTTTATTTCCGTTAACCTCGCTGACTGGCTGCGAAAGCTATAGGTCGTCTTCATTTAAGTAGTTTGAGGAAAATATGGATACAAACCGTTCATCGTCACCCAGGCCTAAAAAACATTTCTGGAATAAAAAGCAAAAAAAACTCACGGTTGATGACATAACCGTTATCGATAATGACATGTTAAAACGCGCTGTCGGTGCCGCCGCATTGGGTAATGCCATGGAGTGGTTTGACTTTGGCGTCTACAGCTACCTGGCTGTTATCATTGGTAAGGTCTTTTTCCCCGATGCCAATACGGCAATTCAGTTGATCGCGACCTTTGGTACCTTTGCAGCGGCGTTTTTAGTCCGCCCACTGGGCGGTCTGGTATTCGGTCCGCTGGGTGACCGAATCGGACGTCAGAAAGTGCTGGCCATCACCATGATCATGATGTCGATAGGCACATTTTGCATCGGCATCATTCCATCCTATGCCTCAATCGGCATCATGGCACCCATCCTGCTGCTGGTGGCCCGACTCGTTCAGGGATTCTCTACCGGTGGCGAATATGGCGGTGCAGCAACCTTCATCGCAGAGTATTCGACAGATAAACGTCGTGGTTTTATGGGAAGCTTCCTGGAGTTCGGTACATTAGGCGGCTACCTGCTGGGTGCCTGTCTGGTGACCGTAATGACGAGCTTTATCTCATCAGAAGCCATGATGTCCTGGGGCTGGCGCGTGCCCTTCTTTATTGCCGCGCCCCTTGGCTTGTTCGGCCTGTATGTGCGTTTGAAACTCGAGGAAACACCGGCTTTTAAACAACATATGCAGAAGCAGGAGGAGCTGGAGCAGAGTAAACCGCGCCTGACGCTCTTCAAGATGTTAAGTAAGCACCGCGTGCCCATGATGAAGTGTATCGGGCTGGTCTTATTGTTTAACGTTTCCAACTACATGCTGACCTCGTATATGCCCAGCTATCTTACCGGCGTACTGGGTTTACCTGAGCTCAGCGGGCTGCTGCTGGTAATGATCGTGATGTTTGTCATGATGCCGTTAACGCTGATGTGGGGCCGCTGGACCGATCGAATTGGTCGTCGCCCGGTGATTGGCTTCGGTGCAGTGGGCCTGATCCTGCTCGCTATCCCCAGCTTTATGTTGATCGGTTCACATAATATGTGGGCAGTCTTTGCCGGCCTGCTCATACTGGGTATTCTGCACACCTGCTTCAGTGGCACCATGCCCTCAACGCTACCCGCGCTTTTTGCCACTGATATTCGTTACAGTGCACTGGCGATCGGCTTCAATCTTTCGGTTTCACTGTTTGGCGGCACCACGCCTTTACTTACCGCATGGCTGGTTGATACCACGCAAAATACCATGATGCCGGCGTACTACATGATGGTTGCAGGGGTGGTGGGATTACTGACGATTCTGACGGTACGTGAAACGGCCCGTAAGCCCTTAACCGGCTCTTCTCCTGCTGTCGCAAGCGAAGCCGAAGCCCAAAGCCTGATTAATAAAACGGACAGAAAGGCTGAATCCGATCGACCCGCGCCAGCTGACGCGAAATAACCCGCCGTTTTCATCCAAAACACCCTGTCCGCAGGGTGTTTTTTTATGTGTACATTCAGTCTAGTCATTACCAAACCGGGCCACCGTGCTGGCCGCACCCAGGGCATGTCCTTTGAGTTTCTTCAACAGCTCGTCATGAGTCAAACCCGGTTCAAGCGCAGAGGGTGCAAGATCCGTGGCAATCAGCACGAAGTTATAGTGGTGAATGCCTGAACCGACAGGCGGACAGGGGCCGTAGTAATGGGCGGTGCCCGGTGAGTTTTTCCCACCCGTGTAACCTTTCCCCGTTGTCAGTTCACCCTGAGCAAAAGCACTGCGTTCAGAAGCAATGTTGTAAGCCACCATATGACTCACCCCGAGACCTTTAGCCCCCACGGGATCGGTAATCAGTAAGGCAAAGCTTTTGGTACCGGCCGGACTCTCTGACCAGTTAAGTTCGGGTGATACGTTTTCGCCGGTACAGGCCGCATTACTTTTATTCGCACCGGCAAATTTTTTATCTAACAAGCCATTATCGCTGAAGTCTTTCGACTGCAGGGTTAAAGCCAATGCAGCAGGACATAAAAAGATTAACAACAGATAAGGAAATTTTTTCACCTGATACTCCTGTGTTATCGAGAGGTTATCCTGGGACGAGAGTGAAATTCATCCAATCCACAGTGAAACAGTATATGTCTCAAAACCCGACAGAGAAGTGAGACAGGAGCCCACAGAAGAGAGGAGAAGAGAAATAAAAACGGCAGTTCGCCAGGGGCGACAGGCCTTAAGGATCGGCCTGTGAAGGGGAATAAGGCTTATTTTACTGTCATCTTTCAGGGTGAAATCGCCAGTATTTAGCGCCAGATTGCCGGTAGCAAACCGGTCTGACGCCTTTTTTTTATTTACACAAAAGGCCTGATACTTGATCTGAATCACAAAAATCCGCATGATCTGCATCAAACATTTAAACAGGTATTGAGGCAAAAATGACACTTTATCAACACATGCTGGTCTTCTATGGCATTGTTGCCTCGGTAGCGGCACTCATCACCTTCTTTATCGCCAAAGACAAGCTCAGCATCAAACTGTTGAGTGCTTTTCTGGTTGGTGCAACATGGCCTATGAGTTTTCCGGTAGCATTAATGTTCGCGCTATTTTGAAATTTCTCTCCTGTAGGTCAGATACATCGCTGCCTGCTGCGCGGTCTTCGCACTTCAATCAGACACCTTCACCAGACAATTTTGCATAACCTTCCCTTGGCGCAACAGCTGCCCTCTACTGTTCTGCAAAACCCGCTTTTTCTTGCAAGCGATGGCTGCAATCATCGCCACAGCGTGCCGTTCCGATAGACGCCTTTTGTCATGCACCGCACTCACTGACTTGCTGACGTCGCAAGATACCTGCTTTAAGCAGCGCGCGATCGCCCGCTACCGAAAGGGAAAATCGTAGGTTAAAATACTGAATTTATTTAAGTTTTTACCCCACCTTTATTGTGAACCCAGGTGTGTTATTTCGGCATAACGGGCCGTCAGTTGCTTCAGGTGCATTTCCAGTTGAGACCGGGCAGCGGCAGGTAAAGGTTCGCCCGCAGGATGTTGTGACAATGCCCGCAGTTGCTCTTCAACCGGTATGGATTGGTTAAAGGACTGCATAGTGGAAAAAACCACTGATTTCAGCTCGCTGACCCGTTTCAAGAATGATTGCCGTCCGACCTCAGGCCAGATTCCCGGCGTTAATATCTGCGCAATATCGCCCTGCTCACTCAGGCCCGATCGTGCGTTGCATTGGCCTCCGCCTCACTTTGTTGCTGCTTTGCCAGAGTCCGGGCGAGAAGCGTTGAATACAACGGCGTTCCGCCGAAATATTGCGCAGACAGGGTAGCCCCAAGACAGGTAATAATCATTGGCAGAATAAGCTGATAATTATTCGTCATCTCCAGCACCAGAATAATGCCGGTCAAGGGTGCGCGTACCGAGGCCGCAAATAACGCTCCCATGCCCGCAACGGCAAAAGTTGCCGCTTCAAGATGATACGCCGGAAACATCGCAACACAGAGTTGACCGACGCTGATGCCGAGTAATGTGCCGAGCGTCAGCATCGGCGCGAAAATACCGCCTGGCGCCCCGGATGCGAAACACAGCAAGGTGGTCAGCGCGCGAAGAAAAAACAGGGAGAGTAAAGCGGCGGAGGTATATGTACCGGCTGAAAAGTCGGGAATTAACGTAATACCGCCAGTAACGGCCTGAGGCAGTACCAGCCCCAGCAGACCGCATAATCCGCCCAACACTGCACCGCCCAGCACCCAACGCGAGGTTTGGCCCTTGTGAAGAGTCTGAAACAGATCCTGCAGCGTGAATATCAGACGATTAAAGGCCACACCGCAGCCACCAAATAGAATCCCTAACAGCAAATATAACCACAGGGTTTGTATCGGCGCATCTTTCAGTTGCCCGATGTTAATGATGGGTTCGTTACCGTTCAGCGCGCGAAAAACAATGCTTGAGGTAATGACCCCAACAAACACGGCTTTGATAGAAATAAGGCTAAAGCGAAACTGCAGGCGCATTTCTTCAATGATGAACAGAATGCCTGCCAGCGGGGCATTAAAGGCGGCGGCCAGGCCTGAAGCAGCACCGGTAGCCAGAATAGTATGACGGGATTCAGAAGACCGCATGCGGAAGATATCCAGACACATGCGTCCAATGTTGCCGCCAATTTGAACTGTCGGCCCTTCTCGCCCAAGCACCATGCCCGAGCCCAGCGCGCCCAGCCCCCCAACGAACTTCACCGGTAAAACTCGCCACCAGCGTACGGGCCTTAACTCCTCCAGCGCACCTTCTATTTCAGGAATGCCCGATCCACCCGCTTCAGGCGCAAATTGCCTGACAAGAAAATAGCCTGACGCTGCCAGCCCTGCGGAAAAAATAAAGGCAAATAAGCCCATTAACAAGGCATTGTTTTCAAACTGGCTCAGCCAGTGGAGGCGGGAATGTATGACCCAGCTTACCGCTCTGTCGAATGCCACCGCCGTCAGGCCTGTTAATACGCCTACCAGCGCGGCAAGCAGTAATAAGGCAACCGGCGTTTTATCTCGCCGAATAAGATATTGTAACAACCGTAGCCGACGGGGGCGAAAAAGACCGGGTCGGTTTGAGACAAAAGCGCGCATGCCTGACCTCAAAATTAGCGTGCTGAACAGCACCAACAATGCAAATTAAATCCAGAGGTTATCGCATCCCCGCCATAATTCCTCGCTTTTATTTATCTCCGAATTTTACTAAATCAGCAACCTGCTGCTGCATAAGGGATGATGTAGGGTAATCATCACGCCTGATAAAATTTCAGGCCTCCTCTGACAATTTTATCTGCAAGCCATTGATTTGCAGCCTGAGGACGCTCATCATCCTGCGCCATCAACGATCTTTCTGGAGACGCGTGTGTGACCACTCTCAGTAATTCACTGCTTGAAGCCGTTCTTGAGCAGGTCCGTCCGTTAGTTCATCAGGGCAAAGTCGCTAATTACATTCCGGCGCTGGCTGACGTCGCGGCCGACCATCTGGGTATAGCGGTCTGTTTACGTGATGGCACAGTTTTTCAGGCAGGCGATGCTGAAACTCGTTTTTCGATCCAGTCCATTTCGAAAGTGCTCTCACTCACCGTCGCGCTGACGCGTTATGAGGATGCGGAGATATGGCGGCGAGTGGGTAAAGAACCCTCCGGTCAGCCTTTTAATTCGCTGGTTCAGCTTGAACTGGAGCAGGGAAAACCCCGTAATCCCTTTATTAACGCCGGGGCGCTGGTGATCTGCGATTTGCTTGAAACCCGACTGACAGCACCGCGTCAGCGTATGCTGGAAATAATCCGTCAGCTCAGTCAGCAATCGGATATTCAGTACGATCGTCACGTCGCCCGTTCTGAATACGAACACTCTGCCCGCAACGCGGCTATCGCCTGGCTGATGAAGTCATTTGGTAATTTTGACAACGACGTCACCAGCGTTATGCAGACTTATTTTCACTACTGCTCATTGTCCATGAACTGTATTGAACTGGCTCGCAGTTTTAATTATCTGGCTAATCAGGGAAAAACCCTGGATGGCGCGTCCCTGATTTCGTCCCGCCAGGCGCGGCAGATCAATGCGCTAATGATTACCAGCGGTATGTACGACGGGGCTGGCGAATTTGCCTGGCGGGTGGGCATGCCCGCCAAATCCGGGGTTGGCGGCGGTATCATTGCCGTCATTCCTGGTGAAATGAGCATCGCGGTCTGGTCACCCGGATTGGATAGCGCGGGCAATTCGTTAGCCGGCACCGCCGCGCTGGAGTGCCTGACTGACAAACTCGGCCGTTCGATATTCTGATTCAGCTCACGACATTCACGGGCCGGTTTTGCTCAAATCCCGCCAGGTTCACCATGAGTCCCTGAAGCAGATTGTGCATGCCGCTGTTACTCGCCCAGGCAATGTGCGGTGTCAGGAGAAGATTGGGGATATCGGGCTGGAGTAGAGGGTGATCCCGCGCAGGGGGTTCACTGCTGAGAACGTCCAGCGCTGCACCGGCAAGGGTGCCATTCCGCAGGGCATCTGCCAGTTGCGCCTCGTGAATTAAGCCGCCCCGCGCGGTGTTAATCAGTAACGCCTGGGGTTTCATCTTTTCCAGCGTCTCGCGATCGATCAGATGACGGGTTTGCTCGCTAAGAGTGCAGTGAAATGATATCGCTGGAGGCCAGCATCGCATCAAAGCTGACATAGCCGTCACGGATCCTGCTGCTGTCTTTGCGTTCGGCATAAAGCACACGCATTCCCAAGGCCTGTGCCAGCCTGCCGACTGCGCTGCCGATGTCGCCCTTTCCAACAATACCCAGCGTTGCGCCAGCAATATCCTGAATCGGCGCCCGGTGCAGGCAAAAATGAGAGGATTCAGGCCAGGAGTGACGCGTGCTGTTGGCGTATTCCACGATCTGGCGCCGCAAGGCAAAAATAAAGGCTATCACGCCTTCCGAAACACTTTGCGTTGAGTAACCCGGAATGTTGCTCACCACAATGCCACGTTCTTTGCAGGCTGCAATATCAATGCAGTCATAGCCCGTTGCCGTGACACAGATGTATCGCAGGTCGGGGAGCTGTGCCAGCGTCGCCGCACGTAAGGGCACCTTGTTGGTGATGGCAATGGTCGCCCCCTTTAGTGCTGTAACGATCTCGTCTTCGGCCGTGTCCGTTCGAAATTGCCAGTCACTACACCAGGCGGGCTGAGTCGGTGGCACGGGCAATGTGTCGCCATCGAGTGTTACGATTTTCATTAGATCTCCTTTATTACGATATCACCGACAAATAATGTTATTCAAATGTACGGCATGAGTAACGATAAAGTTAATTTCAAAGCCAATTTGAGTGAAGGTGTTCAAAAGGTGCGACTTTCGATGGCTTAAATGCCATTTTTTTTAACCCTTTTATCTCCGTCGCGTTACACTGCCGCCCTGAAATTGTGAATAACTATCCTGTTCTGATAATGAAATCCACCCGCTGTAAACAACAACGACTGAGCGCCTGTATTGCGATACTGGCTGTACTGCTGTTGTTTATTGCACCTGTGGTATCAAAAAATCTTGCTGAACGCCATGATGCGATGACGATGTCAGGCATGAGTGCGGATATGCCGATGATGGATCATCACAGCGATATGGCGATGACCGATCACAGTATGATGAACGACGGCCTCGCCTGCGGTTATTGCGATCTGCTGGTGCATGTTCCGTTAATGTTGTGGGTATTTATTCCCTTCATCTGGTTGATCTGCCTGACCTGTCGCGCTCCTCCGCCCCGGCACATTGCGCGCCTGGCGTTACCGCGCCTGAACGGTATTTATCGACCCCGCGCACCACCCTTGCCCCGGTTGTTTATTTCCTCGATGTGATCTTTTCTTCTTACGCCATGGCGCAGGAGGAAAAGCCCGGTATTCTGAAAATATGGAATCGCTATGACTTTTTCACGGGAAAACAATCTTCCTCAACGCGGGGCGATGTTGAATGTTCTTCGTCGTTTACATTTTTATATTGGCCTGTTTATTGCGCCCTTTATTTTTGTTGCGGCATTAACCGGCACGCTGTATGTCATTACGCCGCAGTTAGAGAACCTGATTTATAAAGATGCACTCACCACCAACGCCCAGGGCACTGCAAAGCCGCTTTCCGATCAAATTAGTGCGGCCAGGCGTTATGCCGGTAATGCCCGGATTTATGCCGTAAGGCCCGCTCCGGGCGAACACGACACGACGCGTGTGCAGTTTTCAGAGCCGCAGTCAGGCCCTTCAGAATCACGTTCTGTTTTTATCGACCCTTATACGCTCGCTGTAAAAGGGGACATGACGGTTTATGGCACCAGCGGCGTATTACCTCTTCGCATGTGGCTCGATCAGGTTCATCGCGGTCTGCTGCTGGGCGATGTTGGCCGTAATTACAGCGAACTGGCGGCGTCATGGTTATGGGTTGCGGCACTGGGTGGCATTCTGCTGTGGCTGGGTACGCGTCCGCGGCGCAAAGTCAGACAGCCGCGTTCTGGCTTTTTATTAACGCGTTCCTGGCATATTACGCTCGGCTTAGTCCTGTCCCTTGGTCTGGTCTTTTTCTCGGTAACGGGATTAACCTGGTCACAGTGGGCAGGTAGTAATATTGATAAAATGCGCAGCGATTTTGGCTGGTTGACGCCTCAGGTCAGAACAGCGCTAAATGGCGATGCACCGGTGGTGGCTGCCGATCCTCATGCCGAACATCATGCCACGATGGACGGTATGGCAATGGGCGGCACACTGACCGGCATGCCGGGTCATAAGACCGACAAACCCGTTATCCTTAATCAGCCTGATGCTGACTGGGACAGGGTTGAGGCGGCCGCACGTAGCGCAGGTATCAAGGCGGCAAAAATTGAATTACGCCAGCCGAAAAGTGCCGGTCAGGCATGGACAGTGAGTGAGATCGATCGCCGCTGGCCAAGTCAGGTCGATTCGGTTTCCGTTAATCCTGATGACTTCAGCATTGTCGATCACGTGGAGTTTGCCCATTTTCCGCTGGTCGCGAAGCTGACACGCTGGGGCGTGGATGCACATATGGGCGTGCTGTTTGGCCTACCGAACCAACTCATCCTGGCGCTGTTTAGTACGGGGTTATGTGCGATGATCGTTCTGGGTTATCGCATGTGGTGGATTCGCCGCCCGGCATTACCGCAGGCCAATCCCGCGCAAACGCTGCTGGCAGCATGGCAGGTCTTACCGCGCTATCAGCAGGGGGCCAGCCTGATCCTGGCTCTCGCATTCGGTTATGCGCTGCCGTTGATGGGCGTGAGTTTACTGGCCTTCTTACTGCTTGATATCCAGCGCTGGCGGAAAGCACAGCGTGCTTCACGTCAGGAGGTTGTCACGCCGCTGGATAAGCAGTCTCCATTGGCGATTGTTCAATCCCGATTTGCCGTTAAGCGTAAAGAGATGCGTTATTTCCTGCGCAGCGTGGTCATTCTGGCAATTATTGTGGGAACCGTTATGGCACGCGCCATGGTGAGTGGCGTAATTGAGCAATACAATATTCCGTTCAGCGACTGGACGATAATGATGTATATCACTCAGGCCATGATGATTCTGCTTTATACCACCGTATTTACCGGCTTAATGTCGATTCCACTCTGGTATTTTTTCCTGGGTGAAAGTGACGAGCAGGGCAAGTAATAAAAATGCCCGCATTATGCGGGCGTTTGATGAATCAGAATGCATGCTAAGCCGTGTCTTTAATCATGATGGATATCGTGAACGCGTTGCAACGCGTGTTTTAACTGGCTGACATCCTCTTTTAACCAGTGCCGTTGCGTCAGAGGCAGATGATCCAGTCCTTCGGGAAGCGGCACACCCTCTAACGCCCCCTCATTACAAAGCGCCCTGACCAGAGTTGCCTGCGAAACCCCTAGATAGGCTGCCATTTCAGATAATGTCATACGATCTGAGTGCATTTTTCACCTCCTGATCTTCACTTGCTGATGCATTTTTGTTCAGCCCTCCCCCGGCTATATTGATCTCAAACAGGATTGGGCATAAAACAGTTGAAAGTGAATAAAGTTGCTAAGCTGGTAACTCAGATCCTAAAAACAGGGATAAGACTGTGCAACGTTATGGATTGATGGCGCTTTTGCTCGTTTCCTGCTGGGCCAGCGCGCATAACATCGTCATCGGGCAGCCCCTTCCGTCGGTTTTTATTGCGGATAAAGGTGAAATGCGGCTGGAGGGCGGCAAGGTTAACTATCAAAAATGGAACAGCCTTTCTCTTCCGGGTCGGACACGTTTAGTTATTCATGTTGCAGGACGATTGTCGGCCAAAGAGCAGTCCGCCCCGCTTATTGCGGCCCTGCAGCGCGCCAACCTGCCACAAGACCGGTTCCAGACCACAACCATCGTGAATACAGATGATGCTTTGCCTGGCAGCAGTCTGTTTGTGATTAACAGTATCCGCTCCAGTAAAAAAGCCTCACCATGGCAACAATTTATTATCGACAGTAGCGGCGTGGCACAACATCGCTGGCAGCTTAAGCCAGAAGGTGCCGCTGTCATCGTGCTGGACCCTGATGGTCAGGTAAAGTTTGCGAAAGACACGGCGCTCAGTGCGGATGATGTTTCTCAGGTCATTGCAACATTACGTGCGCTGACAGGCTGACCCCTGGCAACCCGGTAAAGGTACCGCACGGTCTGCCAATCCGACGGAGGTTTATGAATTTTCCACCTTTTCCACAAGCTCAACTAGTATTAACGATGTGGATTTAGCAAAAAAAACCTGTAACCCTAAATGTAAAATAACGGGTAAGCCTGCCAACCATGTTATGGCAGATTAAGCGTCTTTTTGAAGGGCACCGCATCTTTCGCGTTGCCGTAAATGTATCCGTTTATAAGGACAGCCCGAATGACGGTCTGCGCAAAAAAACACGTTCATCTCACTCGCGATGCTGCGGAGCAGTTACTGGCTGATATTGATCGACGCCTTGATCAGTTATTGCCCGTGGAGGGAGAACGGGATGTTGTGGGTGCCGCGATGCGTGAAGGTGCGCTGGCACCGGGAAAACGTATTCGCCCCATGTTGCTGTTGCTGACCGCCCGCGATCTGGGTTGCGCTGTCAGCCATGACGGATTACTGGATTTGGCCTGTGCGGTGGAAATGGTCCACGCGGCTTCGCTGATCCTTGACGATATGCCCTGCATGGACGATGCGAAGCTGCGGCGCGGACGCCCTACCATTCATTCTCATTACGGAGAGCATGTGGCAATACTGGCGGCGGTTGCCTTGCTGAGTAAAGCCTTTGGCGTAATTGCCGATGCAGATGGCCTCACGCCGCTGGCAAAAAATCGGGCGGTTTCTGAACTGTCAAACGCCATCGGCATGCAAGGATTGGTTCAGGGTCAGTTCAAGGACCTGTCTGAAGGGGATAAGCCGCGCAGCGCTGAAGCTATTCTGATGACGAATCACTTTAAAACCAGCACGCTGTTTTGTGCCTCCATGCAGATGGCCTCGATTGTTGCGAATGCCTCCAGCGAAGCGCGTGATTGCCTGCATCGTTTTTCACTTGATCTTGGTCAGGCATTTCAACTACTGGACGATTTGACCGATGGCATGACCGACACCGGTAAGGATAGCAATCAGGACGCCGGTAAATCGACGCTGGTCAATCTGTTAGGCCCGAGGGCGGTTGAAGAACGTCTGAGACAACATCTTCATCTTGCCAGTGAGCATCTCTCTGCGGCCTGCCAACACGGGCACGCCACTCAACATTTTATTCAGGCCTGGTTTGACAAAAAACTCGCTGCCGTCAGTTAAGGATGCTGCATGAGCCATTTCGCGGCGATCGCACCGCCTTTTTACAGCCATGTTCGCGCATTACAGAATCTCGCTCAGGAACTGGTCGCGCGCGGTCATCGGGTGACCTTTATTCAGCAATACGATATTAAACACTTGATCGATAGCGAAACCATTGGATTTCATTCCGTCGGGACAGACAGCCATCCCCCCGGCGCGTTAACGCGCGTGCTACACCTGGCGGCTCATCCTCTGGGGCCGTCAATGCTGAAGCTCATCAATGAAATGGCGCGCACCACCGATATGCTGTGCCGCGAACTCCCTCGGGCATTTAACGATCTGGCGATAGATGGCGTCATTGTTGATCAAATGGAACCGGCAGGCGCGCTCGTTGCTGAAGCACTGGGACTGCCGTTTATCTCCGTAGCCTGCGCGCTGCCTCTCAATCGTGAACCGGATATGCCCCTGGCGGTTATGCCTTTCGAATACGGGACCAGCGACGCGGCTCGCGAACGTTATGCCGCCAGTGAAAAAATTTATGACTGGCTAATGCGTCGTCATGACCGTGTCATTGCCGAACACAGCCACAGAATGGGCTTAGCCCCCCGGCAAAAGCTTCACCAGTGTTTTTCGCCACTGGCGCAAATCAGCCAGCTTGTTCCTGAACTGGATTTTCCCCGCAAAGCGTTACCGGCTTGTTTTCATGCCGTCGGGCCTCTGCGCGAAACGTACGCACCATCAACGTCTTCATCCCGTTATTTTACATCCTCAGAAAAACCCCGGATTTTCGCCTCGCTGGGCACGCTTCAGGGACACCGTTATGGGCTGTTTAAAACGATAGTGAAAGCCTGTGAAGAAATTGACGGTCAGCTCCTGTTAGCCCACTGTGGTCGTCTTACGGACTCTCAGAGTGAAGAACTGGCGCGAAGCCGTCATACACAGGTGGTGGATTTTGCCGATCAGTCAGCCGCGCTGTCACAGGCGCAGCTGGCGATCACCCACGGCGGCATGAATACGGTACTGGACGCGATTAATTACCGGACGCCCCTTTTAGCGCTTCCACTGGCCTTTGATCAGCCCGGCGTCGCGTCACGCATCGTTTATCACGGCATCGGCAAGCGTGCTTCCCGCTTTACCACCAGCCATGCTTTGGCTCGTCAGATGCGTTCATTGCTGACCAACGTCGACTTTCAGCAGCGCATGGCGAAGATCCAGACCGCCCTTCGTTTGGCAGGGGGCACCATGGCCGCTGCCGATATCATTGAGCAGGTTATGCGCACCGGTCAGCCTGTCTTAAGTGGGAGCGGCTATGCAACCGCATTATGATCTGATTCTCGTGGGGGCTGGACTCGCGAATGGCCTTATCGCCCTGCGTCTTCAGCAGCAGCAACCTGATATGCGTATTTTGCTTATCGACGCCGCACCCCAGGCGGGCGGGAATCATACGTGGTCATTTCACCACGATGATTTGACTGAGAGCCAACATCGTTGGATAGCTTCGCTGGTGGTTCATCACTGGCCCGACTATCAGGTACGCTTTCCCACACGCCGTCGTAAGCTGAACAGCGGCTACTTCTGTATTACTTCTCAGCGTTTCGCTGAGGTTTTACAGCGACAGTTTGGCCCGCACTTGTGGATGGATACCGCGGTCGCAGAGGTTAATGCGGAATCTGTTCGGTTGAAAAAGGGTCAGGTTATCGGTGCCCGCGCGGTGATTGACGGGCGGGGTTATGCGGCAAACTCAGCACTGAGCGTGGGCTTCCAGGCGTTTATTGGCCAGGAATGGCGATTGAGCCACCCGCATGGTTTATCGTCTCCCATTATCATGGATGCCACGGTCGATCAGCAAAATGGTTATCGCTTCGTGTACAGCCTGCCGCTCTCGCCGACCAGATTGTTAATTGAAGACACGCACTATATCGATAATGCGACATTAGATCCTGAACGCGCGCGGCAAAATATTTGCGACTATGCCGCGCAACAGGGTTGGCAGCTTCAGACATTGCTGCGTGAAGAACAGGGCGCCTTACCCATCACCCTGTCGGGCAATGCCGAGGCATTCTGGCAGCAGCGCCCCCTGGCCTGTAGTGGATTACGTGCCGGTCTGTTCCATCCTACCACCGGCTATTCACTGCCGCTGGCGGTTGCCGTGGCCGACCGCCTGAGCGCACTTGATGTCTTTACGTCGGCCTCAATTCACCAGGCTATTAGGCATTTTGCCCGCGAGCGCTGGCAGCAGCAGCGCTTTTTCCGCATGCTGAATCGCATGCTGTTTTTAGCCGGACCCGCCGATTCACGCTGGCGGGTTATGCAGCGTTTTTATGGTTTACCTGAAGATTTAATTGCCCGTTTTTATGCGGGAAAACTCACGCTGACCGATCGGCTACGTATTCTGAGCGGCAAGCCGCCTGTTCCGGTATTAGCAGCATTGCAAGCCATTATGACGACTCATCGTTAAAGAGCGACTACATGAAACCAACTACGGTAATTGGTGCAGGCTTCGGTGGCCTGGCACTGGCAATTCGTCTACAGGCTGCGGGGATCCCCGTCTTACTGCTTGAACAACGTGATAAACCCGGCGGTCGGGCTTATGTCTACGAGGATCAGGGGTTTACCTTTGATGCAGGCCCGACGGTTATCACCGATCCCAGTGCCATTGAAGAACTGTTTGCACTGGCAGGAAAACAGTTAAAAGAGTATGTCGAACTGCTGCCGGTTACGCCGTTTTACCGCCTGTGTTGGGAGTCAGGGAAGGTCTTTAATTACGATAACGATCAAACCCGGCTCGAAGCGCAGATTCAGCAGTTTAATCCCCGCGATGTCGAAGGTTATCGTCAGTTTCTGGACTATTCACGCGCGGTGTTTAAAGAAGGCTATCTGAAGCTCGGTACTGTCCCTTTTTTATCGTTCAGAGACATGCTTCGCGCCGCACCTCAACTGGCGAAACTGCAGGCATGGAGAAGCGTTTACAGTAAGGTTGCCAGTTACATCGAAGATGAACATCTGCGCCAGGCGTTTTCTTTCCACTCGCTGTTGGTGGGCGGCAATCCCTTCGCCACCTCATCCATTTATACGTTGATACACGCGCTGGAGCGTGAGTGGGGCGTCTGGTTTCCGCGTGGCGGCACCGGCGCATTAGTTCAGGGGATGATAAAGCTGTTTCAGGATCTGGGTGGTGAAGTCGTGTTAAACGCCAGAGTCAGCCATATGGAAACGACAGGAAACAAGATTGAAGCCGTGCATTTAGAGGACGGTCGCAGGTTCCTGACGCAAGCCGTCGCGTCAAATGCAGATGTGGTTCATACCTATCGCGACCTGTTAAGCCAGCACCCTGCCGCGGTTAAGCAGTCCAACAAACTGCAGACTAAGCGTATGAGTAACTCTCTGTTTGTGCTCTATTTTGGTTTGAATCACCATCATGATCAGCTCGCGCATCACACGGTTTGTTTCGGCCCGCGTTACCGCGAACTGATTGACGAGATTTTTAATCATGATGGCCTCGCAGAGGACTTCTCACTTTATCTACACGCGCCCTGTGTCACGGATTCGTCACTGGCGCCTGAAGGTTGCGGCAGTTACTATGTGTTGGCGCCGGTGCCGCATTTAGGCACCGCGAACCTCGACTGGACGGTTGAGGGGCCAAAACTACGCGACCGTATTTTTGAGTACCTTGAGCAGCATTACATGCCTGGCTTACGGAGTCAGCTGGTCACGCACCGGATGTTTACGCCGTTTGATTTTCGCGACCAGCTTAATGCCTATCAGGGCTCAGCCTTTTCTGTGGAGCCCGTTCTTACCCAGAGCGCCTGGTTTCGGCCGCATAACCGCGATAAAACCATTACTAATCTCTACCTGGTCGGCGCAGGCACGCATCCCGGCGCAGGCATTCCTGGCGTCATCGGCTCGGCAAAAGCGACAGCAGGTTTGATGCTGGAGGATCTGATTTGAATAATCCGTCGTTACTCAATCATGCGGTCGAAACGATGGCAGTTGGCTCGAAAAGTTTTGCGACAGCCTCAAAGTTATTTGATGCAAAAACCCGGCGCAGCGTACTGATGCTCTACGCCTGGTGCCGCCATTGTGACGATGTTATTGACGATCAGACGCTGGGCTTCCAGGCCCGGCAGCCAGCCTTACAAACGCCCGAACAACGTCTGATGCAACTTGAGATGAAAACGCGCCAGGCCTATGCAGGATCGCAGATGCACGAACCGGCGTTTGCGGCTTTTCAGGAAGTGGCTATGGCTCATGATATCGCCCCGGCTTACGCGTTTGATCATCTGGAAGGCTTCGCCATGGATGTACGCGAAGCGCAATACAGCCAACTGGACGATACGCTGCGCTATTGCTATCACGTTGCAGGCGTAGTCGGCTTGATGATGGCGCAAATCATGGGCGTACGGGATAACGCCACGCTGGACCGCGCCTGTGACCTTGGGCTGGCATTTCAGTTGACCAATATTGCTCGCGATATTGTGGACGATGCGCATGCGGGCCGCTGTTATCTGCCGGCAAGCTGGCTGGAGCATGAAGGTCTGAACAAAGCGAATTATGCGGCACCTGAAAACCGTCAGGCGCTGAGCCGTATCGCCCGTCGTTTGGTGCAGGAAGCAGAACCTTACTATTTGTCTGCCACAGCGGGCCTGGCTGGGTTGCCCCTGCGTTCGGCCTGGGCAATCGCTACGGCGAAGCAGGTTTACCGGAAAATAGGTGTCAAAGTTGAACAGGCCGGTCAGCAAGCCTGGGATCAGCGGCAGTCAACGACCACGCCCGAAAAATTAACGCTGCTGCTGGCCGCCTCTGGTCAGGCCCTTACTTCCCGGATGCGGGCTCATCCTCCCCGCCCTGCGCATCTCTGGCAGCGCCCGCTCTAGCGCCATGTCTTTCCCGGAGCGTCGCCTGAAGTTTTGACAGGGGCGGCGCATAGAGGAAGCCAAAAGAAACACAACCTTCTTTGCCCCTGACGGCGTGATGCATACGGTGCGCCATATACAACCGTTTGAGGTAGCCCTTGCGTGGAATATAGCGGAATGGCCAACGTTGATGCACCAGCCCGTCGTGCACCATAAAATAGAGTAATCCATACGCCGTCATACCTGCGCCAATCCACTGGAGCGGCCACATTCCTGTACTGCCCAGATAAATCAGCAGGATCGATAATGCAGCAAAAACCACGGCATAAAGATCGTTAACTTCAAACGCACCTTTACGCGGTTCATGATGTGAAAGATGCCATCCCCAACCCCAGCCGTGCATGATGTATTTGTGTGCCAGTGCAGCAACCACTTCCATGCCAATCACGGTAACGAAAACGATCAGGGCATTCCAAATCCACAACATAATTTCTCCGGTAGAGACGTCTGGCAGCAGGCTTAAGGATTCAATTTTAACAGAGATTAGCCGATCTGGCGGCGGGAAGGGAAAAAGGCGCGCCAGAAAGGCGCGCCAGGGATCAGAAGTCGGCTTTCAGAACCACACGGTAGTTGGCTTTACCTGCACGAACATGGTCCAGTGCATCGTTGATTTTCGACATCGGGAAGTACTCCACTGTCGGCGCAATATCTGTACGGCCAGCCAGCTTCAGCAGTGAACGCAGCTGCGCAGGTGAACCGGTTGAAGAACCCGTCACGGCGCGGTCGCCTAAAATCAGGCTGAAAGCCGGCACGTCAAACGGCTTCAGTACGGCACCCACGGTATGGAACTTACCGCGAGGCGCCAGGGCCGCAAAGTAGGGTTGCCAGTCGAGATCGACGGCGACCGTGCTGATAATCAGGTCAAACTGGCCCGCCAGGCTTTTTAAAGCTTCCGGATCGCGGCTGTTCACCACATGATCGGCGCCCATGTCCAGAATAGCCTGCTTCTTATTGGCCGAAGAACTGAACGCCGTCACTTCTGCGCCCATCGCGTGCAGAATCTTTATGGCGATGTGGCCCAGACCACCAATACCGATCACGCCGACGCGGCTCATCGCGGTAATGTTATGCATAAGTAAGGGTTTAAAGACGGTAATCCCACCACACAGCAGAGGGCCGGCCGTGGCCGCATCCAGCTTTTCAGGTAATGGGATAACCCACTGCCAGTTGGCGCGCAGTTTGTCAGCAAAGCCCCCATTGTTGCCAATCGTGGTTGTGGTGCCATTGGCGCAGTTGACGTGATCGCCGCTGATGCAGGGATCGCAATGCTGGCAGCTCTTGGCTGTCCAGCCGATGCCCACGCGCTGTCCCACTTTAAGGCCTTTCGTTTTGGCACTTTCGCCAAGCGCAGCCACGCGTCCAATCACTTCATGGCCGGCAACAACGGGATACGCGGAAATTCCCCATTCGTTATCGATCATCGACAGATCTGAGTGGCATACGCCGCAGTATTCAACTTCAACTTCTACATCTTCAGCGTCTAACGGGCCGGGATCATAGTCGTAACGCTCCAGTGCTTGTCCCGCCTGCATGGCTGCGTAACTCTTAATTGTCATTCTGTACCTCATTTAACGCGTTGTTTTGGCGGTCAGCGTATTTGCAACTGTCACGAACTGACCGCCGCCAAGATGATGTAAAGTGTGTAGCGCTGAGTTGCTGTCATCGAAATACCAGCGACCGTCGTAAAAAACCCGATTGTCTGCCGCAGCGGTGACCACTTCACCAAACAGCGTGTCGTACGCCTGCTGCGCTTCGGTTTCAGGTAACAGACGGCATTCCATCCACGCTACACAGCTCTCCTCCAACAGAGGCACACCGAAGTGCTGACTCTCGCTGGCCTGAATATCAAAAGCCGCAAATTTATCCTGGTCGCGCCCGGTCGTGCTGCCAACGGCATAAGCCAGATCGACAAATTGCGCGGCAGGGACACAAATACCAAATGCACCACTGGCTTCAATCAGCTCACGTGACCAGGTCGATTTATCCACAATAATCGCTACCCGCGGCGGCGAAAATTCGACGGGAACGGACCAGGCTGCGGCCATGATGTTGCGACGCTGTGACTGACTATCCCGACTGGTTATTAATATAGTCGGTCCGTGGTTCAGCAAACGGCTTGCGTGTTCCAGCGCGACAGGACGAAAGTGCGACATTCGAAAATCCTTAATGACTGGGTCAGGCAATATAACGCCAGTACACCCGGTTTGCAGGTTGATGAACCCGGTACTCTAGCGGTTTTTATCTCAGATGAACTTGCCGCTTTGTGCCTTAGCTTGACAAAATAGTGTTTAATATCATGATTTAACAATCTTGAAATTTTAAACAGGTTGCACGACAAGCGGAACCGCTGAAGGGATAATTTTAGTTCGGTTTGGTATGAAAGATGAGAAATAAGACTAATCCTTATCAGTCTGCATTCACGACTGCTGGCAGGAGCACCTGGCAGAATAAGCGTAAGTTTGTCACAGTCAGTGAAGCAGAATTTTAACCATCGTAACGGGAGTTGCTATGAACAATGACAAGCTACAGGCTGAACCTCTTGTCTGGGGACAAGGTCCACAGGTGTTTGAGGTTTTTATCGAACCCACCTGCCCTTTCTCTGTACGCGCGTTTAACAAATTCGATGCGCTGTTAGAGAAGGTTGGTGAAGATAAAATGACACTCAAAATTCATCTTCAGTCGCAGCCCTGGCACATGTACTCTGGCGTAATCGTGCGCTACATCCTCGCGGCATCGGTAGAAAGCAAAGCGGCGGCTAAAGCGGTTCTGCAGGCCGTTGCCGATCATCGGGAAGCCTTTGAGTTTACAGACCATTGTCGTGGTCCAAACCGAGATGTTACGCCTAATCAGCTTCTCGCCAGACTCAGAGAGTACAGCGGCGTCGATGCTTATGCGGCATTCGACCGGCCTGATTTGCAAAACCTGATCAAATGGCACTGTAAATATGCCCGCCAGAACGGTATTCATGTTTCACCCACCTTTATGATTAATGGCCTGGTGCAGCCCGATATCGGCAGTGGTGATACGGTTGATGAGTGGGCAAAACGTATTCTGGCCTGACAGACTTGCTGCCCAAAAGCAGCCATTCAGGCCCTGCTGTAAAAGGACTTAATATGACGATGACGCTTGAACAGATTAAAACGAAATACCCTGACGCACTGGCCTGGTCGTTTGGCGATTCACCCGATCTGGCCAATGAACTGGCCACGTTGGTCCTTACCGGCAAAAAAATCGCCACCTGCAGTTCTCTGCAAGGCTGGTATGAAGATGACGTGAAACCGCAACCCGGCGGCTATAGCATCATCTTAAACGGCGCGGATAATCCGGTTTGCGTCATCAGGACGACGGGGCTGTTTGTAACACGCTTCGATCGCGTTACGCCGGAGATGGCCATGATGGAAGGCGAAGGTGACCTGAGCCTTGAGTACTGGCAGCGTGAACATCAACGCTTTTTTCAGCGTAACGGTGGATTTAGCACTGAAATGGAACTGATATTTGAGACCTTTCAACTTGTTGAAGTCATCTGAATCAGCCCTGCTCACTCAGTACAGGATCCAGTAGCGAAGTGCCATAGGAGTTATCCACGGTGCAGCGCCACTGGTTATCGCTTTCCAGGCGAAATACATAGGTGGCCCGGCGGGTGCTTTCTACGGACTGTCCCTGCCCATCGGGATAGCGCAGCACAGTTTCCATAATCACCAGCGCGGTGCCTGCGCCCTCAATGACCTCCATCCTGCCCTGCTCTACCACCAGCTGATGCTGAAAATAATTTGCAATCGCTTCAAAGGCGCGACGAATGGCTACGCGACCCGTAACGGTCATTCCGGGCTTCACAACCAGGCTGGCATCGGCAGCATAGTGTTTCATCAGGGCATCATAATTACCGGCTGATATCGCCCGGTCGCATAACCTGACAACCTCTAAAACGGGATGGTCATTCATCAGCACTTCCTCACACATAGCGGGTGTGCTAAGTATATCGCCATCAATGTTAAAAAGGAGTTATATATGTTTAGCCATATGGTTGTTGGTACGGATAATATTGAGCAAGCTAAAAAATTCTACGATGCTGTTTTTGCTGTGATCCGTTGCGAAGATCAGGGCATTGATGCCCTGGGTCGCCCTTTTTACGTTAAAAATCACCAGCGTTTTATTATCACTCAGCCCATTAATGGCCAGCCCGCGACCTTTGCCAACGGGGGTACCATTGGCTTTACCATGGCCTCCTCTGAAGACGTTTTCAGCTGGTATCAAAAAGGTCTCGAAAACGGCGGCACTTCGGCTGAAACACCGCCTCATGTCAGAGAAACGGATGGAAGATGCGTCGCCTATCTGCGGGATCCAACCGGCAATAAGCTGTGTGCTTTTTATAATCCGGCATAATTTTTTAACGAATTTGATGTGCGCCTTGAAGCGCTCCCACAAGCCGGTGGCGGATGGAGATTAACCTGACAGGGTTTCTGCCTGCGCTTCTACCGATTGCCCTTTCTCCCGGCGCGAGTTTCACGCTGGCGATGAACAGCGCGCTTACGGCTGGCCGCAGGGGGCTGGTGAAAACGCTGCTTGGTACCGCGCTGGGTATTTATACGCATGCTTTGCTGATCGGTCTGGGCCTGTCGACAGTGCTGGTTGCGTCCCCCGCGCTGTTTGCCCTGTTAAAAATGGCTGGCGTACTTTACCTGTTCTGGCTGGGCGGCCTTTTATTTATCACTGGCATCAGGACCAGGGCATTCGTGCTGAAGACAACGGGTAGCGCAATTACCGTTAAAGGTGCGTGGCTGGCTAATGTCGCTAACCCCAAAGCTATCCTGTTTTACCTGACGGTGGTTTCACAGTTTGTTGGCGACAGGGCCGGTATCGATGCCTTTCTGACGCTGGCAACAGTGCACATTGTCGTGATGAGCCTGTGGTTAGCGCTCTTCAGCCAGGCGCTGGTCTTCTCGGCGCAAAAAATCAATCCTGTCGCGCTGAAACGCTACGTCAATATCGGTGGTGGATTACTGCTTATCAGCATTGCCGTACGCACTCTTATCGCCTGACAGGTCTTTCGCCACCGACTCTCATACTTAAACAAGGAATACGGGAAAAATGATGGCACCTGTTCAGCACTGGCATAACGGCGAGTATGTCGTGACAACGGATAAGTCGCAGATGGATATCGGGGCAATACACCGTTACCTCACCCGTTCAAGTTGGGCAGCGGGAATTGATTACGCCACGGTCGCGCGGTCAATTGAAAACAGCCTGAATTTTGGGCTTTTTCATCAGCAGCAGCAGATTGGCTTTGCGCGATTCATTACTGATTACGCGACCTTCGCGTACCTGTGCGATGTCTATGTACTTGAAGAATGCCAGGGCAAAGGACTGGGCGGATGGCTGATCGAATGCTGTCAGTCACATCCCGTGGTTAACACATTGCGCCGGCTGTTGCTCTTCACCTCAACCGCGCCCTGGTTATATCAAAAATTTGGCTACCAGCCGGTAAACAAACCCGACTATGCCTGGACAATCACCCGGCCCGATATTTATCAGGCCAACCGCGATGCCCAGACGTAATCAGCCGCCTGTATTACCGATCTGCAATAATCGCCAGCCGCTGGCAGCCACGTGCCTCCAGGGTCAACGCGGCCTGAGCGGCACGCATGCCGCTGGCACAGACCAGAACAATGCGTTTATCCGCGGGCGGCTGCCAGCCGGCAATGTGCTGTGGCAATATCCGCTGTGCATACTGGCTGACACTGACAGGTGCTTCCTCTGTCCCCCGTAGATCCACCACGCAGTCATCGGGGGTCAGCAAAGCAGGATCGATAAACGGGATGCCGGCCTTTTCGGGCTCAGGCGCATTATCGAACCGGAACTGACGCAGTTGCCATGAGACAAAATCACAGTTGATCATGCAGCCCAGTGGTGAGGGCAACAGGTGCAACAGAATGCTGAGCGCCATCTGCGCCTGTAAGGCGCCAAGGGTGGCAACCGCCGGGCCCAGCACGCCTGCAGTGTTACAGTTACCTGAGGCTTTGGGTAATTGTGGAAACAGTGCGCGATAGCTGGGCGCGCCGCCGCAAAAACTGCCTGCATAACCCTGTCGCCCCAGCACCGAAGCGCAAACCAGCGGTAGGTTACGGGCAAAGCAGCTGTCGGAAAGCAGATAAGTCACCGCGAAGTTATCCGCAGCGTCGATAACTAAATCAATATCCACCAGTGCTTCTTCAATACGACTTGCCTGTAACGCTACGGGATGTGCTTCAACTACCGTATCAGGATTACGCTGTGCCAGCGCACGTTGGGCGCAAAACACCTTTGGCTCGCCAATATCGGCAGTCGTAAATAGCGTCTGACGATGCAGGTTATGCAGCGCCACGACGTCGTCGTCATAGAGCCGGATATAACCGATGCCAGCGCCCGCCAGGAGCGGTAATAACGTGGAAGCCAGTCCACCCGCGCCAACCACTAAGACGCGGGCAGCGGACAAAGCCTGCTGCCCCTGCTCGCCCACTTCTGGCAGCATTGTCTGTCGTTGATAACGTGCCATCTCTGCTCCTTAGCGAAATTGCGCCAGCCCGAAAACGGGCGTAGAGGCGGCAGCCATGTCGCGACGCTCCATCATGCCAGCCTGACGTGCCTGATATCCCGCTTCAATGGCGCGCGCAAATGCGCCAGCCATGCGAACCGGATCGCTGGATTTCGCCACGGCGGTATTCAACAGCACAGCATCAAACCCCAATTCCATCGCCTGAGCCGCCTGGCTCGGCGCACCGATCCCGGCATCAATAATCAGTGGAACGTCCTTAAACCAGGCACGCATCGTCCGTAATCCCTCGATATTGCGTAATCCCTGGCCTGAGCCGATAGGCGCCCCCCACGGCATCAGCACTTCACAGCCCGCGTCCAGCAGTTTCTCGCCCACAATCAGATCTTCTGTGGTGTAAGGGAAAACGTGGAAACCCTCTGCACACAAAATACGTGCTGCTTCGACGAGGGCAAAGGGATCGGGCTGTAAGGTATCGGCATGACCGATCACCTCAAGCTTGATCCAGGACGTGGCAAACAATTCCCGCGCCATATGCGCAGTCGTCACGGCTTCTTTCACCGTGTGGCAGCCTGCGGTATTGGGTAAAACGCGTTTATTTAAGGTTTTCAGGAGATCGCGAAAGGCTCCGCCCTGGCTTCCTTCACGACGCAGACTCACCGTAATAATCTCGGCGCCGGATGCGCCAACGGCCTGTTGCAGAATATCCGGCGAGGGATAACCTGCAGTACCCAGTAAAAAACGTGACTGTCCGCTAAAGTCATAAAACATCGTTAGCCTCCCTGCATCGGCGATAACACTTCAAGACGACAACCCGCCACAAGCGGCTCTGAGGAATAGCGCTCCCGGGGAACAAATTCGCCGTTCACGGCACTGGCGACACAGCCAGCATCGATATGTTGTTCCACGAGTAATTCAGCCAGCGTGCGGGCTTCGGTTTCAATAGCAAGGCCGTTCAGTTCTATTTTCATCGCACTCCCTCGGACGTCAGTTGTTGCATAAGCTTCTCGGCCATCATCGGGGCCAGCAGGAAGCCGTGACGGTACATGCCGTTAACGGAAAAAATGCCATTTTCATAACGCACTTCGGGCAGATTGTGGCGGTAAGCCGGACGCAGACCTGTGCCGCTTTCAATAATGCGTGCTTCGGCAAGGGCAGGATGGATGCTGTAGGCTGCGCTTAACAGTTCCATCATAGCGCGCGCGCTGATTGGGCTGTCATCCTGGCTTTCGACCATGGTCGCGCCCAGCATAAAATGCCCCTGAGCCCTGGGCACCAGATAACAGGGAAAACGCGGGTGCAGCAGGCGAACAGGACGGGAAAACGTTATTTCGTCGGTGTGGAGAATAACCATTTCACCGCGCACGGCACGCAATTCCGGTTGGGATTGCCGGGCATGAATACCCCGGCAATCGATAATTTTCCCGCTGGGTTTACCCGGGTGAAACCGGACACCCGCATTCAGTAAACGCGTTTGTAATTGTTGCATTGCCAGCCGGGGATCAAGATGACCTTCTGCGGCAAAGAACAAGCCACGGGCAAAACGGTCTTCCAGAGCAGGTTCAATCTCTGCTGGCGTCACCCACTGATGTGATGAGGTCATGTTAGCGAAACGCGTTAACTCAGCACTGTCGCGCGGGGGCGCAATCACCAGGGTACCCTGCTGTTCCACGCCGCTGACCCGGGCCGACCACCATGCCGCAGCATACTGACCCCAGTCAACGACCTGCTGTGGCGCACTTTCCGCTTCGCACCAGGGCGCCAGCATACCGCCAGCCCAGTGCGATGCCGCGCGGCAGTCCGGTAAGGTAATGATTTCGACAGGTTCACCCTGCTCCGCCAGTAGCGTGGCGATACACAATCCGGACACGCCGCTGCCGAGCACTGACCAGCGGCTCATTGCCAGCCAACCTGACAGGGTAACATCAGAAACAGGATTTTCACTTTGGCCTCTCTGTTAACAGTCAGAGACCCGTGATACAAGAAGGGAAAAAGCATGAGCCCGGCAAAAGCAGACTCTGCGGCAAGTATCTGCCTGGGGCAAAGATACCCGTCTTCCTACGCCAGTATCAACTGGGTCAGGTTCTAAGGGTCGCTAAGCCGCGCATTGCGCTATTAGCCTCTCAGTCTCTTTGGCGAGACTCCCCTGACGGGTTCTAGTTTTATTTTAAGCCGCGCCTTACGTCAAGGCTGATGCAGCAATTTGTCGTTAGCGACTAAGGCACATTCAGGTAACGCAGCAGAGCGGTCATACAGGCTGCGCCCAAAATGATGACGATCAGCGGCGCCCTGCGCCAGGCGAGAAAAATGGCAAACGACACGCCCAGCAGCCTTGCCATCCCGGCAAAATGCTGACCTTCGAACAACGTGGTGGTGGCTGCAACGGCCAGTAACAGTACCGTGGCCGCATCGGATAACACATTTTGCGTGCGCTCACTGACAGGCAACCGGTTACCCAGTTTGACGCCCGCATAACGAATGGCATAGGTTCCGGCAGCCAGCAAGGCAATGCCTGCAATTATCATCGGATGATTCATTTACGCGATCTCCACGTAAGCAGCCCTAACAACGAAAACAGAACAGGCATCCCTGCTGGAACAAATGGCGTGACCGCCAGCGACAGCACGGCGCCGGTAGCAGCAGGAATGCGGGTTCGGGGTTTGCGTAACGCCGGGAAGATGAGTGCGATAAGAATGGCGGGAAACACGGCATCCAGACCGATAACGGAAATATTCGGGATAAACTGGCCAATCGCGGCCCCGAGCATGACGGTGAACGGCCAGATCAATCCGATACCGATGCCGCACAGCCAAAACGCACTGCGGCGCTGAGCCAGCTGCGGCTGAGAGATGCCGAACACCACACTTTCATCGTTCATAATGTGACAGCCGAGCGCCCCCCGCCAGCCTCTGCCCACTAAGTCTTTAACCGCAATGCCAAAGGGAAGATGGCGGGCGTTGACCAGCAAACCTGCCGCCGCCGCGGTTAACGGACTGCCACCGCCGGCAACGATGCCAATAAATAAGAATTCCGATGCGCCAGCCAGCACCAGCGTTGATAACGCCAGCGGTACCCAAAACGGAAAGCCATCAGCAGTGGCGAGCGACCCGTAAGACAGGCCGACAATGCCATCTGCGATACAGACCAGAAAAATTGCTTTTATAACGCCTTTATCCAGCGTGAATTTTTTTGCCAGCATCAACATAGAATCCCATAACGAACGATAAATCCATTATAATGAACATCGGATATGTATTACAAGACGAACGATACGTTCATTTTAACGAACAGGAAAAGTGATGAGCACGCCCATTGATATCATTGCCCGAGGTTTAGTAAGAGAACGCCAGCGTGCCGGCCTGACGCTGGCTGAAGTTGCTCGCCGGGCGGGGATTGCAAAATCGACCCTGTCTCAGCTTGAAGCCGGTAACGGCAATCCGGGTATTGAGACGTTGTGGTCGCTGTGTGTCGCGCTCAATATTCCATTTGCACGCCTGATGGAGCCGGAAACGAACCGGTTACAGGTTATTCGCCGCGGAGAAGGCCCCACGGTGGCTGCTGAGCAGGCTGATTACAAAGCCGTCTTACTGGCAACCTGTCCACCGGGCGCACGACGGGATATCTATCTGCTGCACATACAGCCCGGCAGCGAACGCTGCTCACAGCCGCATTCACCGAATACCATCGAACATTTAATTTTGACGCAAGGGCGCGCAGAGGTTGGGCCGGTTGATTCACCCGTTGAGCTTGAGGTAGGCGATTACATCAGCTACCCTGGCGACACTGAGCATATTTTTCGTGCGCTTGAGCCAGATACGCTGGCTGTGCTGGTCATGGAGCATGTGTGAAGGCAGGTTTCCCTGCCTTCAGTTAAACACAGACTTCCTGGGCTATTGCGGCGCTCTGGCTGAGGGAGGCCAGTGAGATAACACGATGCGCGCTTTTCTCCAGTAAAGCGAGATCGTGGCTGACCAGCAAAATGGCGCAGCGTTGCTGTGTTGCCAGTTCGCTAATCAACGCCAGCGTCTGCTGCTGAACGACAGGATCCAGGCGCGACGTCGGCTCATCCGCAAATAAAAACACAGGGTCCAGTAACATCACCCTGAGCAGTGAAAAGCGCTGAAGCTCGCCGCCTGACAAACCCGAAGCCGGACGGTTCAGCAACGCGTGCGCTAATCCCAGTTGTGCCATCAGTTCATCACGTCGCTTCACCGTGGCGTGGTGCAGCCGCAGCACATCATCGATAACCCTGACCATCGCGATGTCAGGTGGAAATATGGCTGAGGGATCCTGATAAAGTTTTTGATAACGTAACCTACTGGCAGCCCCTGGACGCACGACCTTGCCCGCATCGGGCATTATCAAACCGCATAGCGTATCCCCCAGGCTACTTTTACCGCAGCCGCTTTCGCCGTAAAGCCCCACGATTTCGCCGGCCCGGAAGATTAGCGAGGCATTGTGAAACAGTTGCTTCCCTGACCGTTTCAGAGAAAGGCCCTCTGTCTGTAACACGATGGTTTCATCACAGGGTACTCGCGATCCTGGCGCCCAGGCCTCAGGATCGGCCGCCAACAGCAGTTGGGTGTAAGGCGCTTGTGGACGGTATAACACCTGCCCGGCGCTGCCCTGCTCAACGACTTTGCCTTTATGCATCACCATGACCTCACCACCTAACTGTCGGGCCAGTGCAATGTCGTGCGTGATCGTCAGCAAGGTTTCACCCTGAGACACCGCCGTATTTAACAGGTTACCCATTTCATCCCGCCGCGCGACGTCCAGCCCTTTAGTCGGCTCGTCTGCAATCAGCAGCGTCGCGCCCCCCGCGCGAGCAGCCGCGAAGCAAACCCGCTGGGCCATTCCCCCTGAAAGCTGCCAGGGAAAACGCGCAGAGGCGTGCGCAAGCCCCAGATGATTGAGTGCGTGTGCCGCGGCCTGTTGTGCATCCCTCCGGGCTAAACCCCGCACGTACCGGTAACCTTCCATGACCTGAGCGCTGACACGCATTGTTGGATCGAGCGCCAGCCCGGGTTCCTGGGGCAAAGACGCGATGCGATGCCCCCACTGAGCGCGAAGACGGGCCAGATCGGTTTGGAGATCATAACGTTGTCCGTCAATCTCAACCGTGCCTGTGGCACGGAGTCCTTCTGGTAACGCCCCCATGATGGCCTGGGCGAACAGACTTTTTCCCGATCCGGTTTCGCCCACCAGCGTCATGGGTTTGCCCGGCTGAATGACCATGCTCACGGGCTCGACGATGCAATCTTCGGCGTAAACGGCGACCTGTTTAATTACTATGCCCGTCATATCCGATCCTTATTCACTAATAAATTCATGCCAGTCAGTAACAAAAAAAGCACCAGCACGGGCTGGAGTAGAAGCCAGGGCGCTTCCCAGGCATAGGGAAAAAGTTCTGTCATCATCAGCCCCAGTTCTGGTGTCGGAGGGCGAACCCCCACGCTGATGAATCCCAATGCGGACACCGCCATAACGGCACTGCTAAACGCATAGACCGTTAACGTCAGCAACAAGGGCGCCATGGCTGGCCATAAGTGTCTGCGAAACAGATAGCGTATCGAGAAACCGAGCAGTGAAGAGGACTGGACGGCGGGAGACGTAACAACGGGTCGCAGGGTGGCTCGCGTCACGCGGAAAAACTCGACCCACAGCACCAGTGAAATCCCCAGCCACAACATTTCTGGCGAGTCAGGTGAGATAGCCGCTAACAACAGCACCAGCAGCAGACCGGGAAGCGCAAGGCACATATCCGCTAATGCGTTGCACACCTTGTCCACCCAACCGCCGCGCCAGGCACTCATGATCCCCGCCAGCGTGCCCATTATCAGTGCCGTGATAACGCATATCGCTGCCAGGCCCAGTGATAACCTGAGTGCCGCACTTAACCGGGCCAGCATTGAGCGGCCAAGATGGTCATAGCCCAACCAGGCCTGCCCAGAGGGAAACTGTAACATCTGCAACAGGTCCTGCTGCACAGGATCCCCAGCCCCGAATAGCGGCACCAGCCAGGCAAACGCGAGCAACGCCAGAATAATTGCCAGACCTGTTTTTTGACGAAAGGTCATATGCGTTTCCCCCTTGGATCCAACACATAGCACAAACCATCGACCAGCATGTTCAGGGTGACAAACGTCAGCCCCAGTACCATTGCGCTGGCCTGTATCACGGGCACGTCCCGGGCAAAAATCGCATGGACCAGCGCATGGCCAATGCCTGGCCAGGCAAACAGCGTTTCCACCACCACCACGCCTTCCACCAGCCAGACGAACTGCATGCCGAGCCAGGTCACGACCGGAACGCTGAGATTACGCAGGGCGTGACGCCAGAAAAGACGCGGTTGAGAGAGACCCTTTTGTGCCCCCCAGCGATACCAGCTGGCCGTTACAGCCTGGAATGTCGCCTCACGTACGACCCGAGCGCCCACGGCACTTAGCGGCAGCGCCAGCGTCACTGACGGCAGGATGAAATGTCGCCAGTTCCCCTGCCCGGCACTGGGCAGCCAGTCCAGACGCAGCGCAAACAAAACGATAAGCAGCAGGCCAAGAGCAAAATGCGGAACCGATTTGAGAATGGCGGCAGCGCCGTTAACGGCCCGGTCCAGGAAACGGCCGGGATGACAGCCTGCCCAAATCCCGAGTGGAATAATCAGCAGCAGGGTCAGTAACAGAGAAAAGCCGGCAAGGGCGAACGTTTGTTTCAATTGCCAGACCAGTTCGCCACTGACAGGCTCACCCGATACCAGTGAACGGCCAAAGTTGAAGCGCAGCAGATCCCACATCCACTGCCCCAGCGCACTTCCCTGGGCGGTCATATCCGCCAGTTGCTGTTTTACCTGGGCTACCGCTGCCAGATCGACCCTATCATAACCATAACGTCCCGATGCGATACGCCAGGCCATATCACCCGGTAATGCCTGTACCAGAACAAACGTTAAGATCCCGACCGCGAGAATGACGAAGGCGGCCTGACAAAGGCGCCAGCTGAGTTGTTTAAGCATCATTTCACCCATTGCATATCACGCAGGCCAAAATGGCGTTCAAACGGATCCAGCGTGACCGAGGTGAGGCTGGCATTAACTGCCGCTGACTGCTGATACCAGGCGATGGGAATAACCGGCAAATCGCGCTGGAAAGCCGTAGTAATGACCTCTCTGGCCTTTTGTCGCACCGCAGGATCATGACTCTGCGATAGCGTACCGAGCGCCTCGTTAAAGGCCTTGTCGTGCCAGTTCATTGCTCCCCAGTCACCGCCTTGAGGGCCATAATCCTGAAGCAGCGTACCGGTGGGATCGGGCGTTAAGGCAAAATTACGGGCGAACAGCGCCATCTGCAGGCTCCCGTCGTGATGACGAGCGGGGATTTCACTGGAGTTAGTTGAATTAATGACGACATCGATTCCGATCTGACGCAGCTGCTGTTGGATCACCATCGCGATGAGCGGCAATTCAGGACGGTCCGGATAGGTCAGCAGCGTGAGCGTAAAACGCTGTCCATTACGGATCAGTATCCCATCCTGACCGGCTTGCCAGCCTGACTGCGTAAGCAATGCTGTTGCATGCTGTGGTGAGTAATCCAGCGTGGGCAATACCGGATTGTGCCACTCGGCCATCGAAGGCGGGAACATCTGTGTCGCCGCCCCCGGATAGCGCAAAACCGCATTAGCAAGCGCACTCCGGTTAATCGCAAGGCTTAACGCCTCGCGCGTGGTGTGGTCGCTGAGAAAGGGATGTGCCAGATTCAGTTTGAGCATCACCGTTCGTGGAACGGAAACGGTGAGCAGCTGCAGAGATTTTTTATGTGACAGGCGCTGCCGACTGGCGGCATCAAGGTTAAAAACATAATCGGCGTCTCCGCTTTCAGCCAGCAGTGCGCGTGTTTCAGCGCGTCCCGCAGATAAAAATTCAGCGCCAGCGATGGCCGGTTTTTTCCCCCAGTAACCCTCAAATCTCTTTACGCTCAGCGCCTGAGGCGGCTGGAAACTTACCAGCTGAAACGGACCGCTGCCAATGATCCGCGTGACAGCGTTCGTGCTATCCCATGATGCCAGCGCCAGAATTTGTGAACGACTTTCTGCCAGCACCGCCAGTAGCGGTGTAAAAGGTTCACTGAGTGTGATGGTGACCTGTCGATCTTCACCCACAATCGACGTTATCGGTGCCTTATCCAGCAAGCCCGGCTTACCGCGGGCGATGTTAAGTGATTTCACCACGCTTTCAGCAGTAACAGGGGAACCGTCGTGAAAATGGGCGCCTGGACGCAGTGTAAAGCGCCATTGCAGACCATCCGGAGAAGCCTGCCAGCTCTCAGCCAGCGCTGGAACAGGGGCTCCTTTAGCATCCGTCTCCACCAGCGTTTCCACCACATCCATGCGGAGTAAAATATCACCCGAAAGAGCGGGATCGGCACCCTTAATTTCAAATGGGGCGGCAATACGGACCGGTTTTGTTTCGGCAGCACCGGCACTCAAGGAGGCAAATAACAGGCACGCAAGCGTGCTGTGAAGGAGGTGCTTAAGTTGTTTCATAATATGTCTTTTAACCACATAATGTTACCCAGAAATATTATGTTATAACATATCAACCCAAAGCAAAACCCATCTGAACATGTCGAGTCGAAAACGGGATAGTCACTCAGCAGTTTCACGATCCTGTGTTTTGCTATTCCTGACAAACAGTGTTGAAAATCACCGCCATTTTGTTATGTTATAACATATTAAATGACACTGATTTTAAGGATCTCTCATGGCGCTTCATTCCTTACCGGACTCACCCGATCCCCGCTTGCCTGTTTCTGTACTGTCAGGATTTCTCGGCGCAGGTAAAACGACACTGCTAAATCACATTCTTAATAATCGCGAGGGTCGACGCATTGCAGTGATTGTTAACGATATGTCTGAAGTCAACATTGATGCGGCGTTGGTGCGTAATGGCGGAGCTGAACTCTCTCGTACCGACGAAAAGCTGGTGGAAATGAGCAATGGCTGCATATGCTGCACCCTTCGTGAAGACCTGTTACTGGAGGTCAAACGGCTGGCGCAGGAAGGCCGCTTTGATCATCTTGTCATAGAATCGACCGGCATCTCTGAGCCGCTTCCGGTTGCAGAAACCTTCACCTTCGCCGATGAGGACGGGGAGAGTTTATCCACTATTGCGCGGTTAGATACCATGGTCACCGTCGTAGATGGGTATAACTTCCTTCAGGATTACCGTTCAGTCGACTCGCTTCAGGCACGAGGAGAATCTCTTGGGGCAGAAGATGAACGATCTGTCGTCGATCTTCTGGTCGATCAAATCGAATTCTGTGATGTGCTGGTGGTTAATAAGACTGACCTCATCACGGAGGATGAGCAACGGACGCTTAAAGCGATGTTACATTCGCTGAATCCACGAGCGCGTATCATCACCAGCCACTTTGGTAACGTTCCCCTTGATCAGGTACTGGATACCGGTCTGTTTGACTTTGATCAGGCTGCACAGGCACCGGGTTGGCTGAAAGAGCTGCGCGGCGAGCATCAGCCTGAAACAGAAGAGTATGGTATTCGCAGTTTTGTTTACCGTGCCAGGCGCCCTTTTCATCCAGAACGTTTCTGGCATGCTGTTAACCACCAGCTTGATGGCGTCATTCGCTCGAAAGGCTATTTCTGGCTGGCCAGCCGTCCGGAATATGCGGCGATGTGGTCACAGGCCGGTGCGGTCGCACAGCATGGTTATGCCGGGAGCTGGTGGGCCAGCATTCCGCGGGACAAATGGCCCAGAGACAGCGAGTCTCTGAATTTTATTGCTGAGAACTGGCTGGATGGGATTGGCGATGCCCGACAGGAACTAGTTTTTATCGGCATTGAAATGGATGAAGATCAGGTGCGCAGCGCGCTTGACGCTGCGCTGTTAACGCCGCTGGAAATGGCTCAGGGCCCCGAATACTGGGTAACGCTTCCGGATCCCATGCCGGGCTGGTTTGGTGATGCTGATTCCTGATCGTTATATCCTGAGTGTATCCTCTGACTCGCAATAGAAAACCCGTTTGTCTGTTCTGCATGAAGGCTGAAAGTGATAAGAAACAGGCGCATTGTCATGCGCCTGTTTTATTGTTGTTGTCGCCAGAAGCCAGAACGTGGATTACCGACGGTTTTTCCAAATCGTCTGCACATTACAGAACTCATGCACACCAAAATGTGACAGTTCGCGGCCATAGCCACTCTTTTTCACACCACCAATGGTGACGCGCGGATCTGAAGCGCCATTGCCATTAATAAACACAGCGCCCACTTCCAGCTCTTCGCTCATCCGGGCAGCCATATGCTCATCGCCTGTCCAGACGGTCGCGCTCAGCCCAAAGTCGCTGTTATTGGCGATTTCCAGAGCGTGCTCCGCATCCCGGGCCACGGCAATCGCCGCTACCGGACCAAACAGCTCTTGTCGGAAGGCGGTCATTTCGCTGGTGACGTCTGAAAGGATGGTGGGGGCGTAATAGTTGCCCTGCCCTGCTATTTTCTCACCGCCTAACACCAACCGGGCACCCTCACGCAGGCTGGCTTGTACCTGCTGATCCAGCTCATCACGCAGATCGGCGCGGGCCATTGGTCCGATATAGGTGTCCTCATTCAAAGGATCGCCGATTTTAAGCGCTTTGACAGCCTCTACAAAACGGGCCTCAAATGCCTCTGCGATGGATGCCTCAATGATGAACCGTTTAGCCGCCATACAGACCTGTCCGGTATTCTGATAACGGCCTGTCACCGCAGATTTCACCGCTTCATCGAGGTCTGCATCAGCCAGCACGATGAAAGGATCTGATCCGCCCAGTTCCAGCACGGTCTTTTTCAACGCTGCGCCCGCCTGTGCTGCGATCGCTGCACCAGCCCGAACACTGCCTGTTACTGCGACTGCAGCAATACGATCATCTTTGATAGCGGTTGAGACACCTTCGTTATCAACGTTAATCAGATTAAAACCGCCCTTTGGCAGGTCGGTTGCATTAAATAACTCAGCCATCAGCGTTGCGCTTCCCATGACGTTGGGCGCGTGTTTAAGCAGATAGGTGTTACCCGCCAGCAGCATGCCTACGGCGCCGCGCAGAACCTGCCAGAAGGGGAAATTCCACGGCATGACGGCCAGTATCACGCCTATTGGGCGAAAGGACTGCCACGCATCAGGTACCTGTGATGGCTGGTCTTCCAGCATCGCAGGTCCAAATTCTGCATACCAGTCACACAGATTGGCGCATTTCAGGATCTCCGCTCTCGCCTGCGCCACGGGTTTACCCATCTCGAGGGTAATCATGCGTGTCAGTTCAGGCTCGCGTTCACGAAGCTGATGACCGAGCTGGCGAAGCACCGTTACGCGTGATGCCATGCTGCTTTTTCGCCATTTTTTAAACGCGGCCGCGCTGGTGCTTAATGCCTGTTCCAGTTCAGCTGTGTTCTGCATGGGATAGCTGGCAAGAATGTCACCCGTGGTTGGATTACGTGACACGGCAAAGTCAGTCATGGTTTCGATCCTTTTCAGTAAGTGATGTTGTCACCATACGCCGGGATAATGCTGATGAAAAATGAATAATGCTGAGCAAGTTGTTTATAAAAAATGAAGTGATCGCTTTGTCACGCCAGGTTTCGCTCAGGCGAACACCACGAGCAGCGCGTTACTATTTTGGCAGAACGGATCCGGACAGACGGCTGGATAACGTGAATGCCATATGTGTTTCAGGCAAGTTATCCACTTATACAGTGAATAGTTCCTATATAACGATCATAAAGAGATCCCTTATAGATCCAAAGAGATCCCCGATCGCCGCAGGCCGCACCACACAAGGGCTGAGAGGGGGTTTGCATTCACTGTAATCAGTAAAGTATTCACTGTAATCAGTACTTTATTCACTATACACAGTAGAATGTTCACTATAATCAGTGCTAATGTTCACTGTAATCAGAAAACGATCCTTTTCATCCACAGAATGAAGATCTTATCCAATGGCAGATAAAGATAGTGAAAACAAAGCGTTACTAGAGCCTTTTCTGTCTGTGACCAAAAACAGTGGTGAAGTTATTCAGCTTCATCCCAACAAAAATAATACCGTTCAGCCCGTGGCCTTAATGCGTCTGGGACTCTTTGTTCCCACGCTTAAATCCACAGCGCGGGGCATTTCTGGTGCTATGGCTTCAACCGATGCCACCAAAGAGCTTAAAAACCTCTCTCTGGTTAAAGCGGAAGGCTATGAAAAGATTACCATCACCGGTGCCAGACTGGATATGGATAATGACTTTAAGACCTGGGCCGGTATTATTCAGTCTTTTTCCCGTTACCCTACACAGGGTGATACGGTAACCCTGCCTTTTATTGATTTCGTGAAGATGTGCGGTATTCCCTCCGCCAACTCCTCTGCCGCATTGCGTAAGCGACTCGACGCTTCGTTACGCCGTATTGCGACGAACACTCTCTCTTTTGAAGGTAACGGTAAGGCCTATCATACGCATCTGGTACAGTCAGCTTATTACGATCGTGAAAAAGACATTGTCCGCATACAGGCTGATCCCAAGCTCTTTGAGCTGTATAACTTCGACCACAAGGTTTTACTGCAGCTGAGGGCTATCTCCCGCCTTAAGCGTAAAGAATCGGCTCAGGCGCTTTATACGTTCCTGGAGAGCCTGCCGACCAACCCTGCGCCCATTTCTCTTGCCCGCTTACGTATGCGGCTCAATCTTGGCTCAAAGATTACCACGCAGAATCACGTGGTACGGCGCGCGATGGAACAGCTTAAAGAGATTGGCTACCTTGATTACTCTGAAGTCAAACGAGGCCGCTCCGTATTTTTCATCATTCACAGCAGAACACCGAAACTCGATGGTATCAGTAACCTGGAAGGAATCGATACGCTCGATGACATCGATTTTGAAGACTGAGCCCAACGTTCACTGTAATCAGTACTCCTCGCGTTGCAGTGTCACTTTTGCCAAAAAGTGACACGTATGCCTATCATTTTCGTCTTAATTCTCCAGGCAGTTGGCTGGCCATTCACTGTAATCAGTCGTGTTCACTGTAATCAGTAAAAGTGAGCTGGTCCATATCTCTACTTTCGCGATCCATTTTTTAAGTGCATTTTTATCAATAGCTTATAAGTTAGCTTGCACTTACTAACCTTTTTTAGATCACCTCTCTACGTGCGTTTAAACCGCTTTTACTGATTACAGTGAATGTCGGCTCGAAAGCAAACCTCCGCGTCGTCATACTGTTTATAGTGAATTTACTGAGCTTTGTTATTTACAGAATACAGTGAATGTTATAGTTAAACCCTTGTTTAATAGTGTCTTTTTTTACCTCTGTTTTGCTGGCTATTTGCCCTGCCTTTCCTGTTCCAATTGGGTGCTTTTCCGCTTAAAAAAAAGTGACAGGGTTAAGCCAGTGCTGATTACAGTGAATGATGTGTGCCGTTTGGGATGAAGCTTCAGCATTTGTCACGAAGTCAGCTGACTACAGTGAACACTTAGCTCATTACAGTGAATGTTGAGATACTGGCAGGTTAAATGAAAATCACGTTTGCTGATTATAGTGAACATCCCATCTGACGCGGCCAGGTTCCGTTTGCAGCCAACCGAATTCCTTTCCTTCTTTTACTGATTACAGTGAATGTTTTACTGACTACAGTGAATCCCCTCTCACCCGTAAGCCCGCCCATGATGAGACGTGGCCTGATTCTGGTCACTGACCCGCGGGTCAGGACTTACGAAGTATACTGATTACAGTGAATGCTCTGACCATGCTGGGGCTGGTGGAAGTCGATTGAGTTGTTTAGCATTCAACCCCGTATGAGGTGTTTGGCTGGATGTGTATTTACTGATTACAGTGAATGTTTGAAACTCAGTCCCATAGCCGTTCTGCGTTTAAGTTAGAGTCTGGCTGTGGGAAAGGCCAGCCTGATGACTCCTCGTAAAGGGGCCATCAAAATGAAAGCGGAAGGTTACTGACTACAGTGAATGCCTAAAGTTACCCATAACTTTTACTGATTACAGTGAATATACTGAGCGCTGCACTTGCTGATTATAGTGAATCCTCTGTTGGCGCCCTGTGAAATGACTCCCCTTTTCTTTCGTTGAAAAACGGGATATGTCACCCTGCCAGTTGCCAGTTGCCAGTTGCCAGTTGCCAGTTGCCAGTTGCCAGTTGCCAGTTGCCAGTTGCCAGTCCGTTCAACTCAGTACCCTTTTGTCTACCGGCTTCACATGCAGGGCCACACATCGGCCTGAACTCATGATGCACCCATCCCTCGTTACTGATTACAGTGAATCTTTTGCTGACTATAGTGAATCTTTCAGTTTAGCGATCTTACCGCTGCCAACCGGCATGAATCTGTGATCCAGATATGCGGTGAAATCAGCATATTGGCCTGGCCCTCCTGCTTACGGTTAACACGTATTGGAACTGAATTGACCTCCATCAGGTCTGCAAAAATTCGAATGCATTCATTCACTGATTACAGTGAACGTTCGACACTGTTATTGATGCCTTTTCTTACCAGCTTTTACAGGAGATAGAATTTGTCAGCCTTATCGTGTGCTGGATCAAGCGTCAAGGTTAAGGCTGTGAAGATGAATGGGCGGTATTTCATGTGCGCGAGCTCGAGATGTGTCCCGCTCATCACAGTGAATTGTGCGAACAAAGTCACAGAAATCAGGAGTCCTACATTTAACACAGTATTGCGTTGATATGATAACTTGTTGCCTTGTGTGCAGGATTTAGGTATAAATTCATAAATCCTACATATTTGGAGTAAGTATGGCTAACGATGATAGTCAGGTCATGAAAGTTGCTCAGCGTTCCGAACGCATGTTATTGAGCCTTACTGAACAAATTCAGGCACAAAAGCTTGAGTTGCAGGAAAACAGCTACTACCAAATTTATGCCAAGGCGGCTCTGGCTAAACTGCCAAAACTGACCCGCGCCAGCGTTGATTATGCCGTAAACGAAATGGAAGAGAGTGGTTATCAGTTCGATAAGCGCGCTGCCGGTAGCTCGGTGAAGTACGCCATGTCCATTCAGAACATTATTGATATCTATCATCATCGCGGCGTGCCGAAATATCGCGATCGTCACACTGAAGCCTTTACTTTATTTGTGGGGAATCTTAAAGGCGGCGTTTCCAAGACGGTTTCTACTGTTTCTCTGGCTCACGCTCTTCGGGCTCACCCTCACCTTTTATATGAAGACCTGCGCATCCTTGTGATTGATCTCGACCCACAGTCTTCTGCCACGATGTTTTTGAATCACGAGCGTTCTGTCGGGCTCGTGGAGGCGACTGCCGCTCAGGCGATGCTACAAAACGTCACACGAGATGAGCTGGTAAGTGAATTTATCGTTTCATCCATTATTCCCGGTGTGGACGTATTACCTGCATCAATAGATGACGCATTTATTGCATCAAGTTGGGATCAGCTGTGTGCCACTCATTTGCCAGGGCAAAACATTCATTCGGTGTTATACGATAATGTCGTGTCTAAGCTTAAAAAAGATTACGACTTCATCTTCATCGACAGTGGCCCACATCTGGATGCATTTTTAAAGAATGCGATCGCTGCATCCGATCTCCTGATGACTCCAGTCCCACCGGCACAGGTTGATTTCCACTCTACCCTCAAATACCTGACTCGTTTACCAGAGCTGATTGGCATTATTGAAGAGTCGGGAGCCGTATGCCGTCTCCAGGGCAATATCGGGTTTATGTCAAAGCTCTCTAACAAAGCAGACCATAAACTTTGCCACAGCCTTGCTAAAGAAATTTTCGGCGGCGACATGCTGGACGCAACCCTGCCCCGTCTGGATGGTTTTGAGCGTTGCGGTGAGTCGTTTGACACGGTTATATCGGCTAACCCGTCAACCTATGTAGGTAGCAGTGAGGCGCTGAAAAACGCTCGTTCTGCCGCCGAAGACTTCGCTAAAGCGGTTTTTGACCGCATTGAATTTATCCGCCTGAACTGAGGTTTTTATGAGTGCGAAAAGAATAACGATCGGCAGAACCTTCAGCCAGACACCGTTAAACACAGAAAAACTCTCTGATAACCCTTCGCAGACGTTTGTTCTTGCCACAGGAAAACGTGCCGTATTCCGTTTTGAACACATTCCTGCGAATGAGATAGAAAGCAAAACCTTTGTGACCATGGAAACGAATGGTCGCGATCAGTCTGGTCTTACGCCTGACTCACTGCGGGATATTATCCGCACGATTAAGCTTCAGCAGTTTTTCCCTGCCATTGGTGTGATGCAGGGCGAACGTATAGAGATACTGGACGGCTCACGACGTCGCGCGGCAGCACTTTATTGTAAAACCGGTCTGGATATTCTTGTGACCGATGCGGTCATCACTCCGGATGAGGCACGCAGGCTTGCGCAGGATATTCAGACGGCTCGTGAGCATAATTTGCGTGAAGTCGGGATGCGATTACTGGCGCTCAAAGACGGCGGCTTATCCCAAAAAGAGATTGCTGAAAATCAGGGCCTGTCGCAAGCCAAGGTCACCCGTGCTTTACAAGCTGCCAGCGTTCCCGCTGATTTGATCTCTCTTTTTCCTAATCAGTCAGAGCTGACTTATCCTGATTATAAAGCCTTGCTTCAGGCTGCGGATAAACTGAGTGAGACCGGGCAAACCGTCGAGACATTGATAAACGCTATCTCGGCTGAAATCGATGTTGTCAGGGCTCGTGATGGTTTGGCTGAGGACGAGTTAAAAAACACGATTCTGAGGTTGATTCGTCAGGGTAGCCAGACGCTTGTTAAAGAACCTGAGAAAGATAAAACCACAGCGGTGGCTCTCTGGTCCTTTGCTGATAAGGATCGATTTGCGCGCAAAAAAACGCGAGGAAGAATGTTTAGCTATGAGTTTAACCGCCAGTCGAAAGAACTCCAGGACGAGCTTGATAAGGTCATTGCTGAGACATTAAAGAAGTATATGACCCGATGAAACATATCAAACCAGGCAAACTGATTGTCTGGTTTTTTATTCCCTCATATTTCCTTTATCCCTGTAATATTCGATATCGCTATAGCGAATTTCAGGCTGAAATCGCCAAATAAATAGCCTGAAATTTATCTCTAAGATACTGTTTTTTAAATTTTTTAATTTAATTTCCCAAAATGAAATTCGCTATATTTCCCGCCTGCCGCCTGTGGTTTTAATGTGGTTGTCTGCCTCGGTGCTAGAGGATTTTTGATTCGACTGACCTGCTCCCCGTTGCTGGCCACAACATGATGTTATAACAACGCGAGGACATCCCAATGAAGACAGATTTTGTACGAAAAGATCATCAGTATCGCTTGCATAGCCGAGGCTGGCACTTCCTCCCATAAGCATATTATTTCTGACACAAACTTTTGCGCCTGGCGTAAGACATTTAATGGCTTTGCTCTCCCTGAAGTAAAACGTCTGAAGAAGAGAGAGCCCGTCTCAGGAAGTGACTTGCAGAAGTGATGCCTGAGTGAAGATGCATTACAGGTGGTTGAGCCGATAATACTGACGACAGATCGCAAGCGGGAAGCGGTTGCAGTGAGGTGTGAAGTGATGAGTCTGTCACGACCTCGTGCGTGCACGTATGCTGATTTGTTCCTGTCGACTTGCTGCCATGAGAAGCAGCCTCCGGTGGCTGATGCGCATTTTTCAGGGCGCTCGATTGCGCTGCCATCCGAGCGACGGCGTTTCGGTTAGCGCCGTATAGCGGGAAACTACGGCAACGAGAAGGCCTGCATGTTAATCACAAGTACTTGTGATGCCTTTACCCTCTCAGCGGCCCGGGTGTTAATTGCAGGCGAGGTCGTAGAGTACGGGTTACAGAACGCCTTTCTCTGCTCTGTCTTGCTGCTCCTGGTCTGTCGTGGTCACCGTATTTCGTCATGGACGCACAGGCATCCTGACGCAGAATAAAGTGTTATATCTGCGTCGATGATTTTACCAATGAATACCTGTCAGTTTCTCTTACCTCAGGTATATCTGGCATGCAGGTCACACGTATTCTGGACAGTATTGTGCTATTTCATGGCTATCCGGTAACGTTAAGACCAGACTCTGCACCAGCGTTTACCTGGCGAGCACTGAACCAGTGGACCTTTGCGCATGGCGTTAAGCTTCGGCTTATTCAGCCGGGCGATCAAATACCTATGGGGTTATCGAAAGCTTAAATGGTAGTTTTCTAAAGGCGTGTCAGATTAAGCCCGGGTTAAGCGAAAGTGTTCACCCAAAAAAAACATTAACGACTGGCGGAAGGACTATAAGCGTTTCAGCCTCATTCCTGAGTGATTTATCTGACGTCAGCGAGGTTAGCAGTGGGCTGGCAAAATGCTAACAGAGAAGGTAACCCAATCGACATGGCTAACGGTCTATTGTGCTCAATGCTGTGGGGGCAAATCACGTCGATGATTTTTATTAGATGTAGTCTGCGCGATATTTACACAAACAGAGACGGATACAGCAATTTTTCGACGGCATCTCAATTAGCGGTGTTGCTGTGATTGCAATAAGAGATTTAGCAGTGTGTGGATTATCGGTGTCAGGGCGAAAGCGACGCTTTTTTCAACCCTATCTTCATGAAAAATATTGTTTTTATGATGGCGATTTCAGCCTGAAATTCAGTCAGAGATAAAAAGTAATCCCTCGGTTTCTGAGAGAAGTCAATGCGTCAGGGTTTTGCTTTGTTATTTTTTTGAAGACGAACGTCCCGGTCAAACTCTGGTTAAATTGATATACAGAAAATATCCCTTAGTTATCCACAGAAAAAGTGGATAAGTTGAGAAAGCCTTAATGACAGAGACATGCGCCAATCTTTCGCCTTACTGATAGGCGTTTCAGGAGTAAGTAAGTTAAGCACATGGAGTTGGTTTCATGCCCCGATGCTAAAAAACATGTCGCAGTTTGCATCGTGACTCTGGCCTTTCGCTTAAGCGGAACAGATTCACGCCTGGCAATCGGCCTCACGTTGATAACATAACGATTTAGTGAAAACGAGCGCTGACGCGACGACAGAATGCACAGCGACAAGCTGAAGTCGGTGCAGTCATCATCCAAAACCCGTTTCAGCCCAGGTATTATTCGAATCAGTAAGAGACAAGGCTGGAGAGCGAAAGCGTTCTGTTAGGCGCTAATGAAAGTAAAAGCCTGATGCTGTACAGCATTTTATCAAATTCGCATCAGTGCCTGCAGGAGGAGAAAAACGCTATTCCTTACAGAACCGTGATGCCCGGGCGAAAGCTAACGGCTTATGGCTTTGGCATGATGTTTTTACTAAATACTATAAGCTGCATTCAGGCCAACCCGACGTTCACTGTAATCTGTAAACGTAGGTCATAGGCTTGATTATCGACTGTGTGTGGCACTGTCACATTTCCATCCATGATGAACAACTGATTACAGTGAATCGGCAACGAGATCCTTTTGAGATTAACTGTTCTGGTCTTCACTCATAACATGCTCATGTTGGCTGAGTTTTGTTTATTTCATCCTGCTGAGGCTATATCCCGCTTCAATCACGGGAATGACTTTCGATACTGATTACAGCGAATCACAACCACTGTAATCTGCAACCGCAAATGACCTGTTTGGCGATTTCAGGCTGAAATTCATACTTATCAATGGGTTTGCTGCATGAAATTGTTGAATGCAGTCATTATCAAAACAGGCAAGCCTCGCTGGCGAGTGGCCGTTTAGACAGGTTTTTTTGATCGCATCATCCAGGCTTAACTTAGGTACCTGGGTTGCAGTGTACAGTGAACGGTTAAGATGCATTGCTCACTCTGGTTAAAAGTAATGTTCACATGATGGTGGGTTGGGGACAACTGTCTTTAACAGGCTTAAAATCGCTTTAACGCAGATAAATGACGACTCGCCACGAAGGGAAATCCACGTGGCGGTATTAACGTGTTTTAGCCAAATCAAAGTAAAAATACGTCGCTGTCTTCTCAGGACGTCAAAGATTCCAGGCGCGTAAATCTGCGACAGTGCCTGCTTATTTAACATAATATACAGGTTTGTCTGTGTTTTTGACGTTAAAAAAAATCATTTATCCTCTGGCTGGTTATTATTTCCTCTTTTACTGATTACAGTGAATGCCACTTAAACGTTCACTGTAATCAGTAACACCTAAATGTTGGCGATTTCAGGCTGAAATTTACCTTATGCACCTAATGGCAATTTGCGCCACGTATATCAGCCTTGTGTAAATGGGAGTCTTACACGATTTCTATTTATGAGCAGATAGCCACTGGTTCAGCATTCAAGCCGAAAAGCGCGCAGCCTTCCTAGTTAACTGAAACTGCTCAGCCCGGCGTGGAGTGCGACTGGCGTAAGCGTTCACGAAGACAAGGCACAAGCGGCGATTCGACAACATACGTATCTCTCAAGACGAAAATGTCTTTGCCAGCGTGACCGCAGAGTGAAAGCGGTAATGGGTGAAGATGGAGAGATGAGAGTTCAGTGACAATTCATGTGTCATGCGCGTTTCAAGGCAATAATGGTCAGTGGCTATTAGCCAGCACTGAGCTTCAGGTAAGTAAAGGGTAGGGCAGGGGGCTTTGTTACTCAACGATTCCAGAACTTCCACCAGACTACTCAGCATCACTAACGTCGGGGGCATTTATAGCCTTTCAGCACTGTGCCACTTACGCATAAACCTGTTCGTTCAATGCCATCTGACGGTGCGGCAACTGAAGTATAAAACGTTGGGTCAAGGATGAGAGAAGGGAAAGACGATCATAATCAGATGTTAATCATGCCCTATGATCAGAATTTGTTGTGTCTTTTTTGCCGGAATAGATGCCAGGCCTGAAAACATCTGTCGTCATCTGATATATCTGTCGATAACAGCCAGCGAAGGTTCAGGTCGCTCTGCGTGGTTTGAACGGCTTTGCGCGAAATGAAACTTTGCTCCCATTGCCAGTGAGTTGCACTGGATTAAGTACTGTGTCGAACATCATTGCGTTACCTCAATTTCTGGCCTTTTCATAACCCAGAAAATGAGGTTTATAAATGTTCAAAGACCCAGGATTGCGTCGATCTCAATCAGCAAGTCAGGTGAGAACAGAGCACTAACCTGTACCAATGCGCTCGCAGGTAAATAATCACCATAACGTTTAAACAGCACGTTGCGGAGTGCATCAATATCTTTAAAAGAGGTTACAAAGAGGGTGACCTTAATGAGTTGCTGCAGAGAGGTGTTTTCAGCCGCCGCTATGCTTTCCAGCTGATCAAAAATCACTTCAGCCTGCGCCGCGATATCCCCTTGGTGTGCAGGCGTGCCAAACGCCGTTAAGCCTGAGACATAGAGTGTTTGATTGTGGCTGACGGCATGGACATAGGGGGCAGTGACTTCCCCAAGCGAAGCATAGTTTTTCCGTACAGGCATCATAGTGCTTAACTCCCAATATATTACTTGTTGGTCATTAGCAGCTGCGAGCACGCATGATTGCTAAGTGCTGCCTGCTGCTGCTGTTCTTGAGTCAGACTTTTCCAGTTGTCGATCACCCGAGCGGCCAGGCCAGGAACAAAATGTATTTTTTGCAACGCATAGTCTGAATTACTGCCTTCTATAACGTTTTTCATGTCTTTCTGCAGCTGTTGCTCATTTTGCTGAGGTACGGCGCAGAGCACAGAAATGTAGTAGTTTTCATCTTCAGCGTCATAATGAGGTGTCAGCCACCACCCCAGGAACCCAACGACAAGGGCGGCAGGGATAAGAAAAGCGGGTTTTAGTACTGTCATCTATCCATCCAGAGTCATTCTTCTCACTGGCCAACAGGGGCATCAGTCCGGTCGCATATCCTGCCATAAATAGCGCTATTAGTTAAATCCTCTGCCTGGATTAGGCTATCTGGTTACACCAGGCACCAGCCCTGGCCATAAGCAGCATAAAAAATATGACCGGCATTGACGTTTTATGAAATCAGCCAATGAAACTATAAAAATCAATACAATTAACAGGTTACAGACCCAGACTTATCTGTATTCACCGCTGAGTTTTTAAAAGCATACTACTATTAGTTGTCTGGAGCCTCAGGATCCAGACTGATATTTATGCACATTTATAGGGGAACCGCGTGCTGATAAAGAAGAAGAAAATACGGTCACATACCGAGGATAGATATCTGGCTCTGGCACTGGCAACGACTGCCGGGATACTCAACGCAATGGCTTTAGGCGCGTTTGGTTTTTTTCCGTCACACATGAGCGGTAATACTTCTCAGATCTCTAACGAAGTTTTCACTTCTGACTTTGATAGTCTGGTTTTCCTTGCGGGTCTGATTTCTGCGTTTGTGATCGGTTGTACTACCGCGAGATTGTTCATTATTGCCGGCGAAAGACGGAAAATCAGAACCATCTTCTGCCTGATCATTCTGGCTGAAGGGTTTGCACTGACGGCAGCGTCACTCTTCGAAAAATGGTTTTATTCACCCAGCTACAACGGTGAAGTATTGTTGATGCTGGGCTTCCTGATGGGCTTACATAATGCAACTTCTACGCAACTGTCGAACGGCCGTGTCAGATCAACCCATATTACCGGTACGCTAACTGACGCAGGCATTGCATTAGGTTCCTATTTATCATCTTTTATATCCCGGGCAGAACCTTGCGACAGACGATTTGCCCAGAAGCAGCTTTATACACATTTAACCACGGTATTATCTTTTTTAACGGGGTGCATTGTCGGGCTATTACTTTTTAAAACCTATGCATTTAACGCTATGATTGGACTGGGGATTTTTCTCATCGCCCTTGCAGCTGGCGCGATTGTTATTACATTGTATAATGCAAAAAAGCTTTACTAGTTGATTTTTATAAATGGCGGTTTCGTGAAATTTTATTTCAGGTGCCGCCATTACTAGCAGGAATAATTAATTTAAGACTGTATTTTAAAAGTGGTATAGCAAATTAAATAGAGGGATTAACTTCCAGAATATGACCGGTGAACAAGTCCATAAAACTGACAAAAAGTAATAGAAATTTACGTTTTATCCGATTTAGAAAAGAATTACCATTTCACTAGATTGGTCGTGGAAAAATAAAATTATTGTATAACTAAATCAATAATATAAGTAGATTCTACCGCTTCGCTTAAGGTTTATTTCCTCTGCTGGCTTTGTTTTCCTGACCACAAAAGTGTTAGTCTGTATATACATACACCGGTTGGAGGTTATGTGAATAACCATGAAGACAACGACATTCGTGCGCTGATTGGGGCGGTGGTGAGTGAACTTCTGAAGATAGGTGAGCCCGTGCAGTTTCACCAGATCACAGATGCATTGTTTCGTTTAAGTCAGGACAGCCGAGACAAAAGATTTAAAGTACTTTGCCAGCGCGCAATCCATTTTTTCTCACTCAAAATGCATTAAGAGTGACCTGCAATCTGGCTGCGTTGCAGGTCAACAAACTCACGCTGACTTAGGATAAACGCCCTCACCACAGATGTCAGATGCGAAACTACACACCTGCATCGTCTGGCGTACGTCCTACCACGATTTCAAGAGTTCTGCGTAACAGTTCGATGTGGAACTCATCATCCGTCGATTCGAGTTCTGCGATGAGGTACAGGATGATCGCTTTATTGGTTACGCGTTTTTCGTCACTGACAATATTTCTGATAACTCTGCCAAGCAGCTCAGTCTCCTGAGCAAGATGCTCTCCCTCACTGCGAAAAAACTCGATGATGGCTAAATCTGATGTGCTCTGTTGCATAGTTATCATTCTCTAAGAATCGTCAGTTGCGTCTTAAGGAGTCAGCCGACAAGGTCATTAAGTAGTAAGGGTTACCAGGCATAACACACTTTGATGCCCATCTTTTCTCTCGCTGGCACAGCTTAAATCTTAGACGCCAGCGTCAGTGTTTTTTAGAGCCTTCTGGTGGGCCGTCGTTGTTCAAACGGTGTTTATCGCGCTCGGGAAGATCCACCCGGCGGCGACTGTTCGCTGTGGCCATGCCTTTTTGTACTTCAACAATCGCAACTTTGATGGCTTTCAGCCTGGTTGCGTCCTCGGTTTCACTTGCCATTGCTTCAAGTTGAGCAATAAGTGCATTGCTGGATATCGGACTTTCTGATTTCAGTAAGATCAGAACGGCCTCACCAATCATGACATCCGTTATTTTTTCTTCTTCACTTCTGTACATACTGGCTTCTCTGATTACGAATTTGTAGCCACGCTCCGGCTACGATGACGGGGGACAGCTAACCTTCCCGCGTCAGCTGTGGGCAGTACTATCCCTGTGAGTAAACATGGTACTGCCCGATCAGAAATTACTTCAGGTAACGAATTAATTTTAAAGCATTAAATTTATATTAGCTTTCGCGACTAAACAGTAATCCAATCAGCTCCTGGTAATGACGTTGCTGCTCTGTGGCATCACAACCGTCAAGACGATGGAGCAATTTACTGCAAATTGCTTTGCGTGAAAGTGTTTGGCCTGCGCGCAGTAGCTCAACAACAATCTCACCCAGCGTTTCCTGCTGAGAGGGCAAATTTGCCTGGCTGAAGTAACGGGCGATGTCGCTGGTATTATCCGGTGCATGTCCGTTCTGACGCATACGATTATCCTCAGGTGGTTAAAATGTACTTTGCCATAGAGCGAAAGTTATACATCTTTCAAAAACTTGTACAGAATTTTGATGGTCTTAACGGGAGTTTTTTGTGCAAAAAATGCTAATTGATTAAAAACAGAGAGTTACAGAGGTGTGAAGTAGGGCGGATGTTATCAAGCATTGCGCCAAAATTAAGCTTAAAAGTTAACACAATGCGTAAAATATGAGCATAGAACTATTTTATGACAATGTCATCGCCGTCGTTGTCTGAAGATCCTGAAAACGCTGATTTGCGTGCAGACCAGCCTCTGCCTGAAGTCAGGCGCGAACCAATTTGCCTGAAACCCATCAGCCATTTGGTTGCATCATCGAGCTGTGACAGCCTGGCTTCATCCACTTCAGACCGGGTCATTACTTTAAGCTCATCGACAAGAGACTCCACACTGACGTCCTGATTGATGGCGATCAGGTTCAGAGCGGCTTCTCCGATGATCGTGTTTGTCAGGTGCTGCTGGGAAAGTAACAAAATGACCTCCTTTGCCTTTCATACGACAAGTTTATTTTAGCAAAGCATAGCGTTCCTGTTTTACCCTGCGCGCGCTCAGCGTTGATCCATCCACTTTATGGACCTGCATCAGGAAGGTTTCTTCATTATTCGATGGCGCTACACTGCTGGACTTTTACTTTCAGAATAACTAGTTAGCCACTCTGCATTACAAAACTTAAAACTTCCATTCATTTCATTAAAAAACTTCACAAAGTGTTTCTGTGTGAATTTTATAGCCTGTGCTATAAAATTTAGCACGGGCTAAATTATTGGCGCTTTCTTCATTAATCTCAGGATGACGAACATGGTGAGTAAATTATCGGTTTCAACACTTGGCATGATGTTGAGTGTTTTTATTAGCCTCAACAGCTATGCGGCTGATAAATTTAAGGTTGTCACGACCTTCACCGTTATTGCTGACATGGCAAAAAATGTGGCAGGGGAGGCGGCTGAGGTGACGTCAATCACCAAACCTGGTGCCGAAATTCATGAGTATCAACCGACCCCTGGCGATATTAAACGTGCACAGGGTGCACAGTTGGTGATGGCTAATGGTTTGAATCTGGAATTGTGGTTTCAACGTTTTTATCAACATCTCAAAGGCGTTCCTGAAGTTGTTGTTTCAACGGGCGTTTCTCCGATAGGAATAGGGGAAGGACCTTATAATGGCAAACCCAATCCTCACGCATGGATGTCACCGGATAACGCACTGATCTATGTGGATAATATTCGTGATGCGCTTGTAAAGCACGATCCGGCCAATGCCAGCACCTATCAGCAGAACGCAGCCGCCTATAAGCAAAAGATCGTTGCAGCACTCGAACCTGTTCGTAAGCAACTCGCCGCCATACCAGAAAACAAACGCTGGATAGTGACCAGCGAAGGCGCTTTTTCCTATCTGGCACGTGATTTAGGGCTTAAAGAACTTTATCTCTGGCCAATCAATGCCGATCAGCAGGGAACGCCACAGCAGGTTCGGAACGTCATCGATCAGATGAAAAAGAATGCCATTCCCGTCATCTTCAGTGAAAGCACCGTCTCCGATAAACCTGCACGCCAGGTCGCGCGCGAAACGCACGCACATTATGGCGGTGTGTTATACGTTGACTCATTAAGCGCGGCCAGGGGGCCTGTGCCAACGTATCTTGACCTGTTGAGAGTTACCACCCAGACGCTGGTTAACGGCATTCAGGACGGGATGAAAACACGATGAACCCCACAATTGTCGTTTCGGACCTCTCGGTAACCTACCGTAACGGGCATACAGCGTTGCACAACGCCAGCTTTAGCGTGCCAGCCGGGTCAATTGCTGCACTCGTCGGGGTAAATGGTTCGGGTAAATCTACGCTTTTCAAAGCGCTTATGGGATTTGTACCTGCGCGATCGGGCCATATCAGCGTACTGGGATTGCCAACGCGTAAGGCGCTTCGCCGTAGCCTGGTCGCCTATGTGCCGCAGGCCGAGGAGGTTGACTGGTCTTTTCCGGTTCTGGTGGATGATGTGGTTATGATGGGGCGCTATGGGCATATGGGCCTGATGCGTATCCCTAAACGGCAGGATCGCGATCGGGTGACTGACGCGCTGGCACGCGTTGACATGCTGGATTTTCGCCATCGCCAAATCGGTGAGCTTTCCGGCGGTCAGAAGAAACGCGTTTTCCTTGCGCGGGCCATTGCGCAACAGGGTGAGGTGATTTTACTGGATGAACCCTTTACCGGCGTTGATGTTCATACCGAGGCCAAAATCATCAGCTTGTTGCGTGAGTTAAAGGAGGAAGGAAAAACTATGCTGGTTTCGACCCATAACCTTGGCTCCGTGACCGAGTTTTGTGATTACACCGTCATGGTTAAAGGCACGGTTCTTGCCAGCGGCCCCACGGCGACGACGTTTACGCAGCAGAATCTGGAGCGCACATTCAGTGGCGTACTGCGCCATGTCATGACTGAGGGCGGTATCACGCAGGTTATCGCCGATCATGAACGTCCGGTTAATGCATCCATGGACACGCATTCATCATGGGGTAAACGATGACCGCGCTACTTGAACCTTTTGGTTATCAATATATGTTGAACGCCATGTGGATTTCAGCCATGGTCGGCGGGCTGTGCGCCTTTCTGTCCTGTTATCTGATGTTAAAGGGCTGGTCGCTTATTGGTGATGCGCTGTCACACTCTATTGTTCCCGGTGTCGCGGGCGCTTACATGCTCGGACTGCCGTTTGCGTTGGGCGCTTTTTTATCAGGGGGCTTAGCGGCAGGGAGCATGCTGTTGCTCAACCAGCGCACGCGGCTGAAAGAAGATACCATCATCGGCCTGATTTTTTCTTCGTTCTTCGGCCTTGGGCTGTTTATGGTTTCCCTCAATCCCACTTCGGTAAATATTCAGACTATCGTGCTGGGCAATATTCTGGCTATTGCGCCTTCCGATATCATTCAACTGCTTATTACCGGACTGACTTCTGTCGCCATTTTGTTTTTCAAATGGAAAGATTTGATGGTCACCTTTTTTGATGAAAACCATGCTCGCGCCGTTGGTTTAAATCCGGTGCGTCTTAAGATCTTATTTTTCACTTTGTTGGCCGTTTCGACCGTGGCTGCGTTACAAACTGTGGGCGCGTTTCTGGTTATCTGTCTGGTTGTCACGCCAGGCGCAACGGCCTGGTTGCTGACCGATCGCTTTCCCCGGCTACTTGCCATCGCGGTTGCCATTGGCAGCATCACGAGCTTTATGGGCGCGTGGGCAAGTTATTATCTTGATGGCGCAACGGGCGGCATTATTGTCGTTGCGCAAACGTTACTGTTTTTACTGGCCTTCATCTTTGCGCCTAAGCACGGTGTGCTGGCGAATCGTCGTCGTGCCCAGGCGCATGCTGTGCGGGAGACAAGATGATGTGGCTGGAACCTTTTCAGTTTGGTTTTATGAATCATGCTTTACTCATCGCGGCGGTGGTTGCCGTGCCTTGTGCGCTGCTGTCAGTCTTTTTGGTCCTGAAGGGCTGGGCGTTGATGGGTGATGCGATGAGTCATGCTGTCTTTCCAGGCATAGTGCTGGCGTGGATGATGGCATTACCTCTGGCAGTGGGCGCATTCAGTGCCGGTTTGTTTTGTGCTGTCGCCAGTGGCTACCTTAAAGAGAACAGCAGAATCAAGCAGGACACGGTTCTGGGTATTGTTTTTTCCGGGATGTTTGCGGTTGGCCTGATTTTGTACATCGCCCTGAAACCGGAGATCCACCTCGACCATATTTTATTCGGCGATATGCTGGGGATCAGCCAAAGCGATATTTTTCAGACGTTAGGCATTGCCGCTGTGATTGTCGCTGTCGTCGGTCTGAAATGGCGCGATTTCATGCTGTTCAGCTTTGATCCTCAACAGGCTCAGGTGTGCGGGCTTTCGGTGCGCTGGCTGCATTATAGCCTGTTGTGTATGGTCTCTCTGACCATTGTGGCAACGCTTAAGGCAGTAGGGATTATTTTATCGATTTCATTGCTTATTGCACCCGGAGCGATTGCCGTTTTGCTGACGGATCGGTTTTCCCATGCGTTGATACTGGCGACGTTTGTTTCGCTGGTTGTCTCACTCTGCGGCGTTTATCTCTCATTTTTTATTGACAGTGCTCCCGCACCAACTATTGTGGTGCTTTTCGCTCTGGTCTTTATCGTCAGCTTTATCACCACTCACTATAAACTTTCTCGCCTGTCTAAATCCTCCTGCTGATTACTGTGCTGGTCGCCTGAATGAACAGGGCGACCAGCCGTGTTAATTAACGCAATCGTCGTCTTTTTACCTCTTACCCTGAAAATAAGTGCTAAACCTAATGACGTACATACGCATGTAAACATCAGGGTTATCCGGCTTTCCCCGTTCTTATCTCGCCCGTTATGTATAAGTAACCGATCACCTAACCGGCCCTGCAACCATGGGAAAAAGACAATGTCAGAAACAATACCGTTAACGATGCAGGTCAATGGTCAGACCCAACAGATCAGCATCGATCCTCGCGTAACCTTATTAGATGCGCTGCGCGATCATCTTAACCTGACCGGTACCAAGAAAGGGTGCGATCAGGGGCAGTGCGGTGCCTGTACCGTACTGGTAAACGAGCAGCGGGTACTGAGTTGTCTGACACTGGCCGTGCAGACGCAAGGTAAAGCCGTGACCACAATTGAAGGTCTGGAACAGTCCTCGGGTGAACTGCACCCGGTGCAACGCTGTTTTATTGAGCATGATGGTTTCCAGTGCGGCTACTGTACGCCAGGTCAGATTATGTCTGCGGTGGCCTGTATCAAAGAAGGCCATACCGGTTCTGACGACGAAATTCGGGAATATATGAGTGGCAACCTCTGCCGCTGTGGTGCTTATCCTTTCATTCTTGATGCCATTAAACAGGCCGCGGCGGAAATGGCGGAGGAGGCACGATGAATGAATTTCACTGGCAGGTTGCGCAGTCCGTTGAGGATGCTGCTGGCGCCAAACAACATCCCCAAAATCATCTTATCGCGGGTGGGACGACACAACTCGATTTAATGAAATGTGGTGTCTTTACGCCGTCCCGGCTCACTGATATCGCTGGATTACCCAACTTGTCTGCGATTGATTTTGGTCAGGATAACATCACCATTGGCGCTCTGGTCACTATGAGTGAGCTGGCGAATCATCCGGCCTGTGAACGCGAGGCGCCGGCTTTGTACGGCAGCTTATGGCAGGCGGCGTCGCCTCAGATTCGCAACATGGCTACCATCGGCGGCAATTTATGCCAGCGCACACGCTGCGCGTATTATCGCGATCCGGCCACCTTCTCTGCGTGCAATAAACGCGTGCCTGGCTCCGGCTGCGCTGCGCGGCATGGTGTGAATACCAACCACGCTATTCTGGGAAACAGCGACCACTGTGTGGCGGTTTATCCCGGCGACCTGGCGGTCGCTCTGACGGCATTCGATGCAACGGTTGTGGTGCAAAACAGCCAGCAGCAGAGCCGACGCATTCAGATTGAAGATTTCTTTCTTCTGCCAGGTGATACACCCCATCATGAACATGCGTTGCTGGCGGATGAAATCATCGTAGCCATTGAGATCCCATGCTCCCCGGCGCTTAAGCAGTCTCACTATTTAAAAGTCCGCGATCGCACCTCCTACGAATTCGCCAGCGCCAGTGCAGCCGTTGGACTCACGCTTAATCAGGGAATGATCGAAACGGTCCATATTGCTTTAGGTGGTGTGGCAACAAAACCCTGGCGCGCGCGCCGCATTGAACAGGCACTGACAGGACAGCCTTTTGAGCACCAAACGCTGTATGAGGCTGCAGAGCTGATTAACCAGGAAACACAGGCGCTCTCCGGGAATGCGCATAAAATACAGCTTACACCGCGGGTAATCGCACGCGCCTTGATGGCGGCAGGAGAAATCGTATGACCCATGACCAAAACGACCTGCTTCACAGTGGGAACGCCGTGGATTCCACAGGCGATCACAACGAACGCTATCGCCGCGCACCCGCAAGCCTGTCAGGACTGGGAACGCCGCGCACCCGGGGTGATGGTGAGGTTAAAGTGACAGGAAAAGCGCGTTACGCGATCGAACATACACCCGAGAATGCTGTGCACGGCGTGGTCATCCAGTCCACCGTCGCCAGCGGTCGCATCAGACACATGGATACCACTAAAGCAGAAAGCGCAGCGGGTGTTATTGCCGTTTATACGCATCTCAATTCACTGAAAATTCATCAGCCGACGGCAATCGCTGACGGGGGCGCCGCGCAGACAACCTACACGCCGATCCAGGATGACGTGATTATTCACAACGGTCAGAACATTGGCCTGGTGGTGGCCGAAACCTTCGAACAGGCAACTTACGCAGCTTCGCTGGTAGAGATTGACTATGATACCACGCCTGCGCTGATATCACCGACAGATGAAGGGGTGGAACCCAAGCCGCTCCCACCTCAGGATATTGAGATGGGTGATGCGCAGAGCGCCATGAACCAGTCTGAAGTCCGCATCAATCAGCGCTACACGACCCCGCGTGAATACAATATGCCCATGGAACCCCATGGCTGTATTGCACAATGGGAGAACGATCATATGACCGTCTGGGAACCCAGCCAGTGGGTGATGGGCGCCCAGGTCGAAATTGCGGAATGGATGGGCATCTCACCCAAACAGGTGCGTATCATTTCGCCCTATGTGGGGGGCGGCTTCGGTTCTAAGCCCGTGCCTTACACACATGTTGCGCTGGCCTGTGTGGCCTCGCGCGCGCTCAATCGTCCGGTTCGTGTGTCACTGACGCGACCGCAAACCTTCACGGGTTTGGGCGGACGTCCGGCAACCTCACAACAGCTGGAAATGGGGGCGACGCGGGAAGGAAAGATTCAGTCCGTTATCCTGCGCAGTTTTAGTGAGACATCACTTATTGACGTGTTCGCCGAAAACTGCAGCAAGGTCACTGGCCGCATGTATGCCATCGAAAACCTCTCTGCCCAACATCAGGTCAGACCTATTAATACGGTGACGCCTGGCTGGATGCGCGCACCGGGTGAAAACCCCAGCGCGTTCGGTCTTGAAGTGGCGATGGATGAGATGGCTTACGCACTGGATCTTGATCCCCTGGCTTTTCGGCTACTTAACTGGGCCGATCGTGATTACCAAAAAGATCTTCCCTGGAGTTCACGTCGGCTTAAAGAGGCCTACCAAAAAGGGGCTGAGGCGTTTGGTTGGGATAAACGCGTCATGGCGCCCCGATCGATGCGTGAAGGACGCGAACTGATTGGCTGGGGAATGGCCTCGGGGACCTACCCGGTCAACACCATGCCAGCGGAAGCTAAAATCCTGCTTTCTCCGCAAGGTCAGTTCGTTGTGCAGTGCGCAGGAGCGGATATTGGTACCGGCACTTACACCATACTGGCGCAAACCGCCGCAGATATTCTGGGCGTTGATTCACAGCGCATTGATGTTGAATTAGGCGATACGCAACTGCCCCGGGCTGGCGTTGCGGGCGGCTCCCAGCTGGCAGGGAATCTGACCGCTGCCGTAGACGATACCGCGAAAAAGCTGCGCGCCCGTTTACTGGCGTTGGCCAGCCAGACCTCAGGTTCCCCTCTTGCCGGCATTTCGCATGACCAACTCACTCTGGCCCAGGGTGGCATCCATCTCACGGCTAAACCGTCTCAGGCCATTGATTTGGGGGCGCTGCTTAAGCTGGCTAACCTTAATGGGCTCAGCGTTGAAGGCGGCACGTTTTCACCGAACATGTCTGCGCAGGAACGGGACAGCGTTACCGGTAGCCTGAATGAAATGAGCCGACCGGATACGGTCTCGGCACACAGCTGGAGCGCACAGTTTGTTGAGGTGCGGGTGGACGAAGACTTTGGCACCATACGGTTGAAACGTATGGTCGCGGCCTTCGACAGTGGCCGACTTTATAATCCTAAACTCGCCCGAAGTCAGTGGGTGGGCGGCATGATCATGGGGGTAGGTCAGGCATTACTCGAAGGCGGCATTATCGATCCGCGTAATGGTCGGGTGATTAACAATAATCTTGCCGATTATCTGATTCCAGTGAATGCGGATATTCCCGAGATTACCACCATTGATGTCGGCGAACCTGATTATCAGGCCACCAGCATGGGCGGGAAAACGGTCGGTGAACTGGGCATCGTGGGAGTCGCTGCGGCTATCAGCAATGCGGTTTATCACGCGACCGGTAAGCGCGTCAGGGATTTACCCATCACGCTGGATAAAATCCTTTAAATATGGGTAGCGAGGTTGCCGGGAAGGCGGATGTGAAGACGGCGATTGTGCTCACGGCGGCGGGGATGAGCCGCCGGTTTCGACAGGCAAGCGGCCAGCATAAACTGCTGGCGGTACTGCAAGGAAAAGCCGTCCTCCGGCATTCGCTGGAACAGGCAAGGGCAAGCGGTATGGATATCATTGTTGTGACGCGCCCGGAAGATAAGGCTATTCATGTGCTGCTGGACAACGTGCGTGCTGTTTTATGTGTCAGTCAGGGGCTGGGAGATTCCATAGCAGCAGGCGTCAGCGCCTGCCTGGACTATGATGCCGTCATTATCGCGCTCGGCGATATGCCTTTTGTCACGACTGACAGCTATCAGGCGGTGGAGCAGGCGTTGCATGCTTCACCGCTTGTACGCCCGTGGGTCAAAGGACAGCCAGGCCATCCGGTTGGCTTCCAGCGAGCATTTTTTCCCGCGCTGCAACAGCTTTCAGGCGATACGGGGGCACAACATTTGCTGTTAAACCAGCAAATCCGCTATGTGCCGCTCAGCGATCGGGGCTGCCTGGAGGATATTGATTACCCGGAAGACTTACTGCGAGTAAGGAGCAGCTCATGATTACGCTGGATCAGCGGGTTATCGAAACGGCCTTGAACTGGCATCAGGCGGGACAGGCGATTTGGCTGTGCACCGTACTTCGCACCTGGGGTTCGTCCCCACGCGCGCCGGGGACAATGATGGCGATTAACGCCTGCGGTGATTGCTGTGGCTCGCTTTCTGGCGGCTGCATTGAAGAAGATTTCCTGGCACGTCTGGCGGAAGGGCATTACCGGATAAGCAGCCAGGTTGTCCGATATGGTGATGGCGGACGGCAAACCCGGGTGCAGTTGCCTTGTGGCGGCCGTCTGGACGTGCTGGTGGAACATCTGCTTCCTGACATGCTCAGCGGCGCGTTGTTAAGTGCGATGCATCAGGCGCTTATCGGCCAAACCCGGATGATCAAAAAGTTGTCCGTGGGCGAGCGCGCATCGTGGGAGAGGGTTGCAACGTCGGCCGCGTTACCCGTGCTTAGCTATCAGGACCCCGACATCGTGTTGCCAGTCGGCGCGATTCCTGAACTGTTGGTGGCAGGGTATTCCACGGTTGCGTTTGAATGCATTCGTCTTGGGCAGCTTCTGGGTTTTCATGTGCGCGTCTGTGAGCATCGTTCGGCAATGTTAAGTGAACTGGAGCGTCATTTTTCGGGTGAAGACAACGTGACGATTGTGCCACAGCATCCTGCGCGCTGGCTGGAGTTAAACGGTGCCCATGCTGCTGTCGCTATTGTGTCGTTAACACACGATCCCCGTATTGATGAGTTAACCATGATGGAAGCGGTCAATACGCACGCTTTTTATATCGGCATCATGGGATCGGTAAAAAACAGCGCTAAGCGTAAGGCACGCTTAACGACGATAGCCGGATTGGCTGAGGATGAGCTGGCCAGGATTCAGGCACCGATAGGTTTGGCCATTGGCAGTAAAACGCCTGCGGAGATAGCGTTATCAGTGATGGCCGATATCGTAAGGGTCAAAAACCAACACTGATATTATACCAGCCGGTTCTGGCGGCGCGATGTTCAGTCTGCCGCCAGACCGCGCTTTAAGGCGATGCTTTCTCCAGCGAATAAAAGTAGGTTCCTGAATAGGGAACAGGCAGGAACGTGGTGAATATCTGCTGCAGGGTGTGTTCCGGATCAACGTCTTTAAACCGATCCGGATAAAGGGTTTTAGCAAAAAATTCCGCTGCCGCAACGTGCCACGGGCTGAGATAAAAGTTGTGCCACAGCGCGGCAGCATGACCGTTATGAAGGGCCCGAAGCTGCTTAAGGCCATTTTGTTGCGCAGTCAGCTGGATCAGGGACGCGCGTGTTTCAGCCGAACTGATGGCGGGACCGATCTTCAGATCCGATGAATCGCCGCTGTCTCCGCTACCTGTCGCAAAATAAAAATCCGGATGCGCGACAATCACGGCTTCTTCATTCAGTCGGCCAAAAACGCCAGCCAGGGTTTTACCGGCAATGTTATCTCCCCCTGCCAGCGACAACACCTCGCCGAGACTGCCATTCACAGCGGTGACGCAACATTCATTGCGGCGGCCCAGGTGGAGCTGTAGCAGCACGGTAGGTTTAGGGCCTTGATAACGGGCAAGGCGCTGCTGAATAACCTGCATATGTTGCTGATAAAACTGGTTGAACGCCGATGCACGCTGTGGCTGATCCAGTACATCCCCAAGGATGGCAACACTCCGCGTGGTGTTTTGCAGTAAATGGACCCGCAAATCGATTTTAACCACGGGAATGTTTGCCGCTTTCAACGCCTTTTCCAGCCGTTGCCCGGCATCACTGCTGCGGGCGAACTCGGGCAGGATCACCACGTCTGGTTTTAACGCAATCACCTGTTCAGGATTAATATCATTTATTCCATCAAAACCTAACGACGGTATGTTGAGCATCTCTGGAAATTTGTGCGCGAAAATATTCCATGTTTGCCGGTCATACTTCTTCAGATCCTGTGGCCAGCCGACCAGCCTTTTGAACGGATTGCCGGGTTCCAGCATGGCGAAGGTGTACAACATTCTGCTTTCGCCAAGAACAATACGCTGAGGACGATCGGGAATATCAACCCGATCGCCATTAATATCAGTAATCGTCTTGCCCCAGGCGACGCTGCTGACTGTCATGGAGAGCAGCAGGAGCAGGAGCCGCCAGATTGTTTTGCTGGGATTAGAATTCAACACGGGCTTGCACCATCAGGTTACGGGTTTCACCTTCACGTACGCGCAGGTTACCGCCGCTCGACGTGTAGTAGTGTTTGTTAAACAGGTTATTAAGATTCAGTCTTAACTGCGTTTTTTTACCCAGTAGCTGATTGTTCCAGGCAATAAAGCCGTCAGCGACAACGTAATCCGGCAAAGAGAAGCTGTTATCCGGATCGCCGGCGCGACTGCCAACATAGCGTGCGCCACCACCTACACGAAAATCACCGGGTAAACTGCGTATCACCAGGTTGTGACTCAGGTAAAGCGCCCCGGCATGTTCAGGTGCATTCTGAAGGCGATGGCCGTTGTTGGCCGGATTAATTCTGTCATCGACGATTTCGGCATTGTCATAACTGTAATTGGCACTGATGTCCCAGTCGGGCGCCACTTCACCATTAACCTCAAGCTCAACCCCTTGAGACCGCGCCTTGTTAATAGGGCGGGTGGTGCCGTTAATGCTCAACGACATCTGCCTTTCATCAATGTTGTAGAAGGCGACCGAGGCGAAAAGGCGAGGGGTGATTTGCCATTTGCTCCCTGCTTCCCATGTCGTTCCCTGTTCGGGTTGACTGACATTGCCCGCATCATCAACATCGGTTGACGGGGTAAAGGATTTACTTATGCTGGTGTAGAGCGAAATATCTGGCGTGATTTTATAAATGAGCCCGGCCTGTGGCAGGAATTTATTCCCTTCATCATCCAGTGTCTGAACGACCGGGTTAAAACCTTTTGAAGCTCGTTGCTCATAATGTTGGTAACGCCCGCCCACGACGGCGATCCAGTCGGACGTCAGCGAAATACTGTCTTTGACATAAACCGAGCGGCTGTGGATACGGTTTAAGTTGTTGGCATTCGCCGTATTCTCTGTCGTGCTGTCGGTGACGGGAGAAAACATGTCATAAACCGGATTGAAATAGTTGAAGCGCCTGTCATTCTTGCCCTGATACTGATGCGCCCGATAGGTTTGGTTCATTTCATAATCGGTGCCAAACACCAGCGCATGCGTCATGCCAAAAAGTTCCGGATTGCCCAGAACATCCCAGGAGACGTATTTGGTTTTTTGATTAAAGCCGCGATTGGCATCCGCGCGCCGGGTGACAACGCCGCTGGCAGGATCAATGGCCGTTACCCGCACCTCATTATTGTCATAACGGCGCTGATTCCAGCCAAGCGTCAGGCGCGTGCTCCAGCTGTCGTTGAACTGCCAGTCATAATGGGCGTTCAGCGCCTGATTGCGTCCCCAGGCATGATTGGCTTTATCGTCCAGCCGCTGTTTGTAGGGCAGTGAGAGGGGTGAGCCGTTGATAAACGCGGTGCCGCGATCGTAGGGAATATCATAACGATAATCGCTGTAACTGATTAACAGGCTGGCCTTCTCCCCATACCACTGAAGAGAGGGAGCCAGCAGCGAGTGTTCATCACTGCCAAAGTTACGCCAGTAATCCTGGCGTTGTTTTTCCGCGATGAGCCTGAAGGCAACGCCGTTGCCCAGTGGGCCCGTAACATCCAGCGTACCTGCACCGCCGCCTTCGCTTGCGTAGCGGCCACTGACCGCTGAGTGCCAGGAATATTGCGGCTTTTTGCTGATCACGTTGATGATCCCACCGGGATTCTGAATACCGTAGAGTAACGAAGCCGAACCCTTTAGCACCTCGACGCGTTCCGTGGTGGCATCCAGATTGAGTCCCTGGCTGCTGCGGATGCCGTCGCGATAAACAGACCCATCAGAATTACTCCCAAAACCGCGCCGCACAAAGCCATCTTCCGTGCCTGCCAGGGTGTTTGCTTCAGATACGCCACTGACAAAACGCATTGCATCACTCAGGCTGCTGGCCTGGTAGTCATCAAGCTGTTGTTGTGTCACGGTACTGACAGACTGTGCCTCATCCAGACGCGCCACCGGGGCTTTGCTGGCCACGCTGGTGGTGGGGATGGTGTAGCCATCGTGACGATCTGCGTCACTGGTTACCGTCACCGTATTATCACTGACCGCCGCCAGGCCTTTACCCGAGGCAAGCAGCGCGCCAGAACACATCGCCAGCATGACTGCCTGCTGGATCCCCAGGTTTTTAATCTCGTTGGAACGTTTTTTCATTATTTTTTCGCTGATCATCAATGACAGAAATAAAGGGAATAACCCTGTGTATTGCGTGTATTTATTCAGCGACGGGCAGATAACCTCATCACCTCGCCCTCGCTTTTTTGTAATTGATAATCATTCAATCATTGGCTGATGTAGTAGTAAACAGAAAAGAGAGGGTTTTCACTACATTCTGAAATGTTACCTGGCATGCAGTAAAAGCGGTGCGTGAATGACTTTATATATTGAATTTAATGATTTTTTTAATTCATTCTGGGCGAGTGAACGCGTAAGCTGTCCCAGGAGGAGGATCCTGTGGGCGATAAAATTGCTTGCTGACTACATTGTGCAGGGCCATTATCTGCAGACGGGAAATGAGAAACATTATCCTTTATCCGGCTTATTGGGGCCTTCTGCATTCATGTTTCCGGCACTCATGTCGCTTCAGGATCAATACGTGCGGGAATAACATCACATGTTTACTAGTGAAAATGATAAGGCGGACGATCATCGCAATGCAGACTAAAAGCCGCGTTGATATCGTGGGTGAGCGTATCCGGTCACGTGAGCATCAACTCTCTCCACGCCTTCTGGCTGTCGCGCATTACATCAATAGCAACCGGGAAACGGTGCTTGACAGCACGGCGATGGATATTGCTGACGCCAATCATACCTCTGACGCCACCGTTATCCGCGCAATCCAGGCGCTAGGGTTTTCGGGCTTACGCGATCTGAAAAAAGTGCTGCAGGCCTGGTTCGGCCCTGGCATGTCGTCAGAGGAGAAGATGACAACCACGGTCAACGACGTAACGCGTGATGTCACCTCGTCAATAGACTTTGTTTTGCAGGGGCATCTTCATGCCTGCCATGTTTTATCCTCTGAGCAAAACCGTCAGGCGCTGGCCGAGGCTACCGGATTGATGATCGAAGCCCGTCAGGTTGCCATTTTTGGCATCAATGCTTCAGGCATCCTTGCGGACTACAGCGCCCGCCTGTTAAACCGAATCGGCCTGGCGTCATTCTCACTTAATCGGGCAGGGATAGCGCTGGCGGAGCAAATGCTGGCCTTGCAGCGCGGCGATGTGCTGATCATGATGGCGCAGAAGTCTGCCCACAGTGAGGGAAGCACCGTGGTGCGTGAAGCCAAAAGACTCGGCGTGCCCATTATTTTACTCACGAATGCCACTGACTCCTTTTTTGCCCGCGAAGCGGATGTGGTAATCAACGTTCCACGCGGTGGAGAGAAGGGGCGAATTCCGCTCCATGGCACAGTAATGGTTTGCCTGGAGATGATGATTTTGTCGGTTGCCTCCTCCCTGCCTGACCGCACCGTGAAAACCATGAAAAGACTGCAGGACCTTTACCGCGGGCTTAAGCCTGCGGCTAAAAAATAGCGCCTTCGTTGGGTGTCACACAGTTCCAACCTGATGAGGCCTGTCCACGGCCGCCAGGGTTGACGACATTGCCTCCGTCCTGGCCTCGCCGGGCACGTTTTTCGCGCTCCGGACTCAGGTGCGGCTGTGGCTGGCACTTTTCGGAATTTTAAAAAAGGTTTTCGTTTTTGCGAGCGCATCCCAGCTTTCACCTGGAGCCTTTCACTCTCAACGGCTATTACTGAACCGTGATGTTATTTGCTGTTCTTCGATTTATCCATCCTTGTTACATCCCTGAGCGGAGCAAATGATGAAGAGAGCGCGTGTGTGGTTTCCTGTATCCTTAGTGGCGCTGGCCACGGTGAGCGCCCTGACAACACCGCTGCCGGCCATGGCATGGGACAGTCTTACCGTATTCGGTGACAGCCTGAGCGATACCGGAAATGTGGGTCGGTTTACCTATAATTCTGCAACCAATCCGCTGTATGACGAAATCCTTGCGCGGCAGGCAGGGCTTACGCTCCAGCCTTCTTCCCAGGGCGGCAGCAACTACGCGGCAGGCGGGGCCGTTGCCGTACCCGCTATTAATCCGCAGTTTAATACTCAGGATCAGGTGGCGCGTTACCTCGCATCGACCAACGGTCGGGCCGATCCCAACGGATTATATATTCACTGGATAGGCGGTAACGACCTGGCCGCAGCCGTTGCGCTTACTCCGCTGGCAACCACCCTCATTGACAACAGTGCCGGTGCGGCCGCCAGTCAGGTGAAAGCGCTGCTCAATGCTGGCGCAGGCACCGTGATTGTGCCGACAGTCCCTAACGTAGGCGCCACGCCCGCACTGATCGAGGCGATTCTTCAGCCGTTTAGTGCCGCAGCCGTGTCCGCTGCCTTTCAGTCACTGGATGCTGCCGCAACGCCCAACAGTGCCGCCAGACAGCAGGCTATTCAGGCTGCGTTCAATCAGGCAGCCGGACAACTCTCCGGTGTCCCGGCGGTTCGCGATCTGATTGCACAGCAGTTATTCGCCGCCTGGCAACAGCTGAGCGCTCAGGCGGCAGCCTTGACGGCGCGGTACAATCAGCTGGAGGAAAACGCGCTGGCAAATACCCAAGGAAATATCGTCCGGGTTGATATTAATGGGCTCTTTAGTGAAGTCATCGACAACCCCGCGGTTTATGGATTGAGTAATACCGCAGGCATGGCCTGTCCGCCCGGAACCTCCTCCGTTGACTGTACCTCATCAACAGCAGGTTTTTCGTCCCAGCAAAATTATCTGTTCGCCGATCGCCTTCATCCCAGTCCGGCGGTACATGCCATCATTGCCGACTACATTCAGTCAATTCTGGATGCACCCGCGCAGGTTGCGGTGCTGACGCAGGCCCCGCTGGCCATGCTGCATGACATGCACAACACACTGGATGGCCATCTTCAGCAGCAGCGCAAGCAACCCGCTGAGGCCGGTCAGTTCACCGTATTTGGCGGTTATGCCGGTCAGCATGCCCGCAATAAAAACGATGTTTTCAATGATGGCGACACCGATACCGCCAACCTGTCTGTGGGCATCGGTTATCAACTGAGCGATAACTGGCAGGCCGGTGCGTTGCTGTCGACCGCCAGTCAACGCCAGCATCCCTCTGATCGGTATGATTACCGACTGCGTGGCAATATGGTTGCGCTCTGGAGCCAGCTGCAGCTGATGGATCGGCTCTGGCTTAACGCCGACGTCCACTATGCGGATCTGGATTACGACGCAATAGAACGGCGGATAAAACTTGGACCTGCAACGCGAACGGAGCAGGGAAGCAGCGGGGGTAAACTGATGGGGCTGCGCGTCCAGACAGGCTGGGATTTACCGTTAGGCGAGGTCATCACTACCGGTCCGGTAGCCAGCTATGCACTGGACTACGTGCAGGCAGATGCTTATCAGGAACGGGGCGACAGCAGCAGCGCCATGCGTTTCTCCGATCAAACGCGGCACTCACAGATTGGCGCAGCGGGCTGGCGTATCGACACCCAAGGATTATGGATAAACCCCTGGGCGCAGGTCAGCTATAACCACCAGTTTGGCGACACCGACTCAGCCGTGAGCGCGGGGTTAAAATCTACCCGCACGACCTTCCGGCGCACCAGCGCAGGCCAGGATAAAGACTGGGTGGATATGGCCGTTGGCGCCAATGTGCCCTTGGGCGAGGCGGTGACCGCATTTGCCGCTGTTTCGACGGTAGTGGGTGACCGTGATTATCGCGACGTCACATGGAACCTGGGCCTGAGCGCTCGTTTTTAAGAGGATGTTGTCGCAGGGACGCGATAAAGGTTTGCTTGCTCATGAACCCGGGCGCTGGACTGACGGATACCCCGGCCTGTGTCCTGAGGTCATCGCCACGAGATAAATCGTTACCTGGCTGAGGGAGGGTGAACGGCTCAGAAAGTTTGACGGATCCCGCTTCGCAAGCGGGTTTCGGTAAGGTATAGTGCGCGTTTTTGGAGGAACCATGCTGACCCAATCATCTACACGGCTCAATAAATACATCAGTGAGAGCGGAATATGCTCCCGCCGCGATGCCGATCGCTTTATCGAACAAGGCAACGTTTTCATCAATGGCAAGCGCGCGGCGGTAGGTGCCCAGGTCTTTGCAGGCGATGTCGTAAAAGTGAATGGTCAGTTAATTGAGCCACGTGATGAAGATGATTTGGTGCTGATTGCGCTGAACAAGCCAACCGGCATTATTACCACTATGGAAGAAGGCGAGCGCGATAACATCAGTGATTTTGTCAATCACAGCAAGCGCGTTTTCCCTATTGGTCGGCTTGATAAAGATTCTCAGGGCTTAATTTTCCTGACCAACCATGGCGATCTGGTCAATAAAATTTTGCGTGCCGGCAACAATCACGAAAAGGAATATGTGGTGACCGTCGATAAGCCTGTCACCGACGAATTCATCGCGGGCATGGCGTCAGGTGTTCCCATGTTGGGTACGGTAACCAAAAAATGCAAAGTAAAGAAAGAAGCGCCTTACGTGTTTCGTATTACGCTGGTTCAAGGGCTTAACCGGCAAATCCGTCGCATGTGCAAACACTTTGGCTATGAAGTGACTAAGCTTGAACGCACGCGCATCATGAACGTCAATCTTAAAGGAATCCCTTTAGGAGAATGGCGCGATCTCACGGATGATGAACGGGTTGAACTGTTTAAGTTACTCGAAAATTCCTCTTCAGAAGACAAGCCAGCGAAGAAAACACCACAGAAGAGTCCGGCGGCAAAGAAACCGGCAAAAAATGCCGTTAAACAGGGCGAAAAGTCAGAGGATAAACCGGCGTCACGCAAGCGCTTTACCCAGCCGGGTCGTAAGAAAAAAGGGCGCTAGAACGGATGCGCATCAATGAATCGTTTCCCTTTGATTATCCGTGAATACCGGCCCGAATGGGCGGATCACTTTTCTACCGAAGCTGCCGTTATCGCGGCGGCATTGGGTGAGCATCTTGTGGCTATCCACCACATTGGCAGTACGGCTGTTGAAGGGTTATCAGCCAAACCTGTCATCGATATTCTGGCAGAAGTGATGAATCCTGATGCGCCAACAGCAGAGTCTGGGCTAATACAGGCAGGCTATCAACCGCGCGGAGAAAACGGTATTCCGGGAAGACGCTATTTTACTAAAGGTGTTCAGGCGCGGACCCACCAGATTCATGCTTTTCTCCCGGGGAGTCCGCATATCATACGGCACCTGGCGTTCCGGAATTATTTGCGACACTTTCCCGCGATTCGCCATGAATATGCTGCGGTCAAATACGCCGCACAACGTGCCTGCCAGGGCGATATGAAGATCTATCGCGCATTAAAACATGATTTTATTCAGTTTCATCAGCAACGCGCACTGGCGCTCTTTCCCTTCTGATTTCTTCCACAGCCTCGCTCTCCATTACCCGCAACTTTTCTGAAATTGTGTTTCTGCCCTCTACACTTTTTCATTCAGCAGCAAGCGCGTACTGGCGTTTGGCGAAAGTGCCTGAAACGATGAGATAAAGCATGTGGGAACAGCCAATGCGTGCGAGAAAGCGTCAGGCCAGTGCCTCAGGCCGCATAATCAGAAGACGCCACCTTTTCAGGATGAAAACGACATGGCAGGATAAGCCAAATTACTAAGGAGTGGGCCTGATGTTACTGAAAGGTATGAATGATCCGTTACTTAAAGCGTATCAGCATCCAAAATCAAGGTTGATGATCAGTCGTTTCAGAGGGTTAGCGGGGGATCGTCGTCTCAGTGACTGGCAGGTTTTTTGTATTCTGGTCAATGGATTTACTAATTACTGGTACGTATTATCCGGTAATTTCAACATCCATGTCGAATATACCAAAACGCGGCAGTTCGATTTCATGCAGGATTTTTTGCATTTTTCTGTCACGCTCGATGGCTTATTAAGCGACGCGCACTTTCGCTGCCCCGATTTTATTTTGCCGCATTATGATGTTCCTTATGAATTTTGCCGCTGGCGCAGCAAACGCGGTTATGATTCTCCGGTGACGTATGTTGGCAACCACGGTGTTAAATCCCATAAAGGTCTGTTTATTGCCAGCCACGATGCGACGCGAGATGAGTACCTGATGAAATGGGAAGGAACAGTCACGGTTTTTGATAAAGCCTTTTTTAAAATGGGAAGTTTTCAGACTACCTGTGACTTTTTAGTGAATGATATGACAAAAACCATTCGTGAAGGCGTGATCAAGCATTTGAGCCTGTATCGTGACCTGTATAATTATATTTTTCCCTCGCCCGTGGAAGCGCGTATTCAGGCGCGTGACAATAAACGTTATTTGGCAAAGAAATAAACAATCGGCCAGACCTCTCCTCGCAATGCGTTCAGAAGGGGTAAACCGTTAGTGTCCGTAAGGCTCGCCAGGTATCTTCCAACGCAGCCAGGCATCCAGTTCAGTTTCGGCCATGGGCTTGATATTGAAATATTCATATGCGACATCATTATCTTGCGGGGGAGTGGCAAGGGGTGACGTCGCAGCGTGAAAGCCGGTTTCATCCGCTAAAACGATCGTATTAAACTCTTTTAAGGTGCTAAAAATACTGTGCGCTATCAGCCGTGAAGTGATTTTTGCATTGATCGCGTTTGCCAGGACGTTATTAAGCTTGATGATGACAGGCGGGCTTTGGCGAAGGTAGCGTATTTTGCTATAGCCTTTAGCGGCATCCTCCCACGACATACTGAATCCCAGACGTCTGAGCATTTCCAGCCCCAGCATGGCGGCCGGGCTGTCAATGATATGCTCCGTTTTCACTATCTTGATGATGAGCAGTGAGACCGGCAGCCCTGCCTTTAGCATTTTCTCCGCCAGCTTTTCTGCAAAAGCGACGTCAGCAACATCTCGCTCGTGAAGACTTATCGTTACAGGTAACTGAATAGGGTGATGCCGGAGACGCTTAAGGCGGCAAATAGCGCGGTCGACCAGCCAGGCTGTGAGCTGTTTGTCCAGCTCTGTTCCCTCAGCCAGCGTGGCAAAATTATCTGCCGGCAGTTCGCCGCGCAACGGATGGTGCCAGCGCATCTGTGCTTCAAGGCCCACAGGTTTGCCGCTTTTCAGGCATACCTTGGGCTGGAAAACTAAATGTAAACCGTGATTGTGTCGTAAGGCTTCTGCCAGTTCGCTCATCAGGGTAAAATCTGGCGCATTGCCTGAATCGCTTAATTCATCAAGACGAAACGGCGAGACCTTTTGGTCACTCTCATATTCCAGCGCATTGACTGCTCGTCGGAGAACCTCATGGGCGGGGGCATCACCGGCAACAAAATCTGTTTGCCCGACGCAGGTGGTCAGGGCCATAGTCAGACCATCACCGACATCAGCACTGATTCCATTCAGACGCTCGACCACCCAGCGCGCACTGATGTGGCTGTCAGTATGGGTTAAAATCGCAAAACGCCCGGTGGCGATAGTATAAAGCAGGCCGCCACTGATTGGTCGAAGGCGTAAAGGCAGAAGCGTCGCCACATCTTTAAGCAACGACTCCAGCGATGCCATACCTAACGATCGGGATAATTCGAACGCGCGTGACATATCGATACAGTCAATCAGCACCAGACGGCGAGAAGCCGTGTCGTTCAGATTAGCAAGGAGCTGTATATCACGAACAAGACGTTCCCGATTCGCCAGGCCAGTAACCGGTTCGACAAAAGCCGCAGAGTGCCAGGCGTCAAGAAATGCGACAACTAACGCTGCCAGGGATTCAAAGATATTTTTTTGCTGGTTGTCGAAAGCGCGCGGTACCGTATCCGTTACGCACAGCGTCCCCAGCATCAGGCCATTTTTGTTTTTTAGCGGCGTGCCGACATAAAAGCGGATGAAAGGCGCATGCGTTATTAACGGATGATGAGCAAAACGTGCATCACGGCAGGTATCCGCGACAACGACCGTTGCGCCGCCTTCGACCACGTGCCGGCACAAGGCCTGCTCGCGAGATGAATCTTGCAGCTCAATATTATAACTGGCGCGAACAATATGCTGTTCATCGGTCAGGACGGTAATATAACTTCCATGGGTGCCCAGCAGCTGGCTGGCCAGACGCAGAAATTTCTTCAGACCTTCATCCCGGCCGCGATCGGAAATGCTGAGTGCATTTTTTTCACTGGTGCGGTGAGGTTCCTTTTTAGTGTATTCCATAGACATTCCCGCTCCTGCCCGTTTGCTGAATAGAACTGCAAAAAAAGAGTGTACGACAAATGCTGGAAATAAAACCCAATCAATATAAAAGGCAAAAGCAATTAATTTATTTCTTTCTTGTGGAGAGTGAGGGTGGGAATTATAAAGTTTTCATGTCTTTTTACTTAATGCAAATTTTATCCGTTTTTTTGGCGTTGTTTTTTGGTTAAGAAGTTTGACGCTGAAATATTATAAATAATAGTGCGGCCATTTTAATCAAACGATTCACTTTTATTTTATCATTCAGCCCTAAATTAAATTTCAGGTATTGTTCGTTTTTTTTAATGTATACATGCCGGGTCTTATGTCATTTATGCGTTGTGCATTACGCCGCCTGACGGGATGGCACTCAATGGTTACGTCTGCAATGTCAGCTAATACAAGGCATTATCTTGTCTCAATGGCGGGCGGTAACGAGGCGTTAAAGTCAACCAATAAGCCATGTCGGGATCTTTACGGTGAATAGGCATTTTTAAATAAATAACCTTAATGAATAGGTTTCACGACGCCACAAGATTAATCCGGATCGTGCCGCGATGAAGCGTCGTCACCGTAGTATATTAATGTAAATTATTGTGCCTGTTCGCGAACCGATACCTGCATGTTTGGACAATAACTGATAAGCTATCTTCTACAATCACGACGACGTTGGAGCTGCCCTTTGCTGACCACCATTATTTATCGCAGCCACATTTCGGATGACGTTCCTGTTAAGACGCTTCCAGGAATGGTGGATGATGCCAGCATACTTAATGCTTCCCATGAAGTGACAGGCATTTTGTTGTTTAATGGCACACATTTCTTCCAGTTGCTGGAAGGCCCGGAAGAGGGCGTTCTTGCTATTTACCAACGTATCTGTGCCGATCGCCGACATCACAACGTGGTAGAACTGATGCGTGACTACGCGCCATCTCGTCGCTTCGGTAACGCCGGAATGGAGTTGTTCGATTTACGTGAACACGATCGTTCAACCGTACTTCAGGCGGTTCTCGATAAAGGCACCTCCAAATATCAGCTAACCTATGCTGACAGAGCGCTGCAGTTCCTGCGTACCTTCGTAGAAGCGCGTGAAAAAGAAAACTACTACGAGGTATTACCGTCAGAATACTGGGAATTCATTCCTGAAGCGCCTGCCTCAAGCGCGGCAAAATCCTCTCCTTCGGGTATCACCTTCCGACCGGTTGTTGATCCCCTTGCCAGGCAGGTGACGGCTATTGAGGCGATTACGGATACGCGCCACAGCGGCAGCGATCCCAATGGGTCGGATAAAAAGTTACATGATGCCGACCTTGATGCCGTGATTAAAGCTTTCGAGATGGCAGGCAGGGCCTGTCCGGATGAAATGACCCTGTATGTCAGCCTGCTTCCTATGACGCTGGTGGTCGTGCCGGACGCCGTTGCCAGAATTGTTGCAACCATCAACGCTTCAGGTCTGGTGCCGGAGCAGGTGGTCATTGGCGTCAGTGAAACCGAAGTTATTTCACGGCTGGAAGCCTTTTCCGTGGCTGTCAGGGAGCTTAAAGCCGCCGGTATCAGCCTGTCCGTTGATAACTTCGGTGCGGGCTCGGCGGGATTGTCATTGCTGACCCACATTCAGCCCGATCGCATTCGTATTGATTCCAGTATCACCACGGATGTTCATCGAAGCGGCCCGAAACAGGCAGTTGTTCAGGCGATCATCAAATGCTGTTCAGCATTAGAAATCACGGTAATTGCCGCAGGCATCGTGAAAGCGGAAGAGTGGATGTGGCTGGAAGCCGCGGGCGTGATCAACTTTCAGGGTAGTCTGTTTGCGTCGCCAGATTCGGGGCAGTCCGATGCGGTTGCCTGGCCAGAATATCGTGACGCCATGTAAGTATGCTCATGCCGTTATAACGGCATAGTCTGAACGTTTATCGGGAATCTATTCCTGGCAGCACGGAACGCTGCTGTTATTCCACTTATGCTCTACGTACCCGCCCTGTATTATCCTTCTCTCCTGCTACGCATTTTGAATTCAGCCTGAATATCGCCATTTTTACCGATCCGCTATCTTCTATCGCGAGTCATTGTTAATCGTCAGGCAGCCAGCAAGAGTGCGGGTGTGGTGTTGCGAAAGGGACGAATAACGATTCCTCGTACTCCGCGACAATATTTAATGTCTCCACTTTTCGTCAGAGAAATTAAAACGATTTTACCTGAACAGTCTGAGCAGGGTGGTCAGGAGGCGGGCGCATAAAGCGGTATTACTCACCAGTGAGCTGAGTTAATCACCTTTCCAGAGATTACCTGGACACAAAAAGCACAGTTTGCGATCATGGCAGCATTACGGAAAATAAAAACCTGTTCAGGTACACATAACATGAAAGAAAACAGTCGCTTAGAATCGATCATGAATTATCTTAAAGGCAACAATCTGGTCACGGTTGAACAGCTTGTTACGGTGACCGGTGCGTCACCTGCGACCATAAGACGCGATCTGATTAAACTCGATCACGAAGGTGTCGTCAGTCGCACGCATGGCGGCGTTACCCTGAACCGGTTTATCCCTTCTCAGCCCACGACGCTGGAAAAGTCGTCGCGCAATCTGGCTGAGAAACACGCGATTGCCCGCGTTGCGGCCAGTTTCATCAAAGCCGGTGATGCGGTGATACTGGACGCCGGTACTACCATGTTTGAGCTGGCGCGACAGATTACCCATATGCCTTTGCGTGTGATCACCAACGATCTCCATATCGCGCTGTTTTTGTCTGAGTTCAAACAGATTGAAGTGACAATTATTGGCGGTCGCATTGATGAAAGCAGCCAGTCGTGCATTGGTGACCACGGGCGAAAACTGCTTAATAATATTCATCCGGACATTGCCTTCCTGAGCGGTAACGGATGGGATGGGGTTAAGGGCGTGACGTCGCCTACAGAAGAAAAGGCCGCGCTCAAACGGGACCTGATCAGGAACGCCCAGCGCCGAATTTTACTGGCAGACAGCTCAAAATACGGCGCATGGTCGCTGTTCAACGTGGTGCATTTGAAGGAGCTTACGGATATTGTCACCGATGCCAACCTGGATAATGAGATCCGGCAAAGGTTGCTGTCAAACCCACTCCCTGCGCTGACGATCGCGGAACCCGTGTAACACGCCGTTGCCTATGGCGGTGTTGCAGACCCATCGGGTGCGGATGAGTGCGTGACGGAACAGCGCGTTAACCGCGTGGCACAGATTATTGCCCGGGCATGGCATCAAGATTTGCCCAGAGGAGCGCGCGGCTGAGAAAGGGTTAAGGGTTTGCGACAGGATAAATGCGTCAGGCAGGTACCAGGGTTGGCGCCAGAACACGACATCGCTGAACCGGCTGATAAAATACGCGCCTGGGTCACGCAACCGTTATCCCGCCAGCGAGCGTTACTCGTCTATCAGGGGTTTGAGATACAAGCGTGTATCGCCGTCTTCACCATGTTTTGGGTGCCAGACCATGGCTGCATTTTCATCGCCGATGTAGGTCATCCCCAAAGGTTCTATGACTGCATAGGGCCGCGCGAAAGCGGCCCGGTAGGCCAGTAACTCTTTTGCCATTGCCACAACCTGATGAGAAACGTCGTCGGGGTGGGTGACAATGTGATTCAACTGTTCTTCAGTCAGCATACTTCCATTCCTGAACACCCAGCCCATAAACGAAGCCATCTGGCAGGGGTTTTAAATCTGTTAATTATAGTCAAACGGGTTACCGTCAGCTTTCGTCATTGCTCAACGCTCAATGGACATGACCCATATTGGCTGTAGGGCGTAGCTTACTACGGGAAGGACAGATTTCGAAGGCCTGTTGACAGCGGTGCAGAAGAAAGGAAAGGGCAGCAGGACAGGCGTTACCTTATGCGTCGAAAAATCAGACAGAAAAGACGCGACAGCTGGCCTGCGACATCTTGACTATTTATAGCCATATGATCGCGGTTGGTGTTGTTGGCTTCAACAACAGGTTGGCGCGCGTTTTATGCTTGTGCATGAGCCGCCATTTTCGCTTCCGCCCCGTCAGGCTCAGAGAATGAGGCGGTAACGCGTTACACAAAACGATCTGAAGAGATCGCTGACAGAGCGGTAAGCGCAACAGCTGAACGCATTTTCATGTTATAGCCTGCGGTTATTCAGGCAGGCAGCTGCGCTTTTGATGAGGTTAATGATAAATATGCCCGGAATAATCAGGTCGTTTATTGGCGCGATTGCTTCACTTTGGCTTGCAGTCATGTGTGATATCGACATAGCTGACAACGCCAGGCGCGAGGCTGACGGCGCGGTTTCTCGTTAAAAATCTTAGAAAAAAGTTCCGGTCATGTTATACAGTCTCGCATAGCCCTTGTTTGCGATAAATCGTCCTTTAACAGGGCGCTAAATATTTAAATTTAGGCTAAATTAGTTTCTGCGTTTTTGCACCCGCACAAGGGGAGGCTGTTGTGCACAATAATCAAAGTGGCAATGACGAAAATCGTCTCAAAGCGGTTAAAGCACTTTTGTCACCTGATGTCACCAGGGATGAGGTGCTGGAAAAGTTTGTTCATCTTGCCGCGCAGGTACTGGGCATTTCAGGCAGTTTTATTTCTATTATTGATGATAAAAATCAATATATTAAGGTTTCCCGTAATTTCAATCTTAAAGAATCCGCACGAGAAGTTTCCCTTTGTCGTCACGTGATTGACGGTGACGGACAGCTCGTTGTGCAGGACACATTACAGGATAACCGCTTTACCTTTCATCCACTTGTTGAGGGTGAGCCGCACATTCGGTTTTATGCAGGCGTGTCGTTATCTAATCTGGAAGGGCTGGTTTTAGGCACGCTTTGCGTGACCGACACAAAGCCTCATACGTTTAGTGATGAGCAACTGGACACCTTAAAGTCGCTAGCAAAACTGGTTAGTTCTTTTCTGGATGCCTGGAATCTTGCCAGCTTCACGGACCTGATCACGCTTTTACCCAACCGGCCCCGACTTATTCGCGACATGCAGCAGTTGGCCGTCAATAATCCCGATCGTCGTTTTCGCCTGATCCTCATCGACTGTCTTGATATTCCACAGGCGTATGAGTTATCCCGTACTTTTGGCATTGCGCCGGTAGAAAACCTGCTCAGACAAATTGCCGGACTGGTCGGTGTTCGTCTTCAACTGCAGTCAGATGACATGCTGTATTCATTTGCGCCCGGCCGGTTTGCGTTAATACAACCTTATCTTGGTGGTTATAATGCGCAAAGCACCGTTGAGGTATTAACCAGCCTTAAAGCAGATTTAGCGGATAACATTACGATTGATATTGATGTTTATACGGGTGAGACAGAGTTTGTTTCCCGCGACATCGATGCGAATGAAGTGGTGCGCCAGGCGGTTAGTGCATTACACGAATGTATCCATCAAAACATGGGCGCCATGACGTTCGATCATGCTTATGATTCGCGTCGCACTGAAGATTTTTTGATTATGAACGATCTGGCTCAGGCGCTTAAAAAAGATGAAGGCCTGTACCTCGCTTATCAGCCAAAGGTCTGTTTAAAAACGGGAAAAACCGTAGGGCTTGAGGCTTTGATCCGCTGGCACCACCCGGAGAGAGGCGAACTGTTTCCGGCCGACTTTATACCGCTGGCCATTAAAACCAACCTGATTTCTGTCCTCACTGACTGGGTTATCGATCGCGTCATTATTCAGCTTAAGCAATGGAACAACGAGTTTGAACTTATCCCGGTATCCGTGAACGTCAGCGAACGTGACTTTTCCAGATCAGAGTTTGCTTCTGGCTTAGCCAGTAAAATGCAGGCGGCAGCCTTGCCGACAGCACTACTGGGCATTGAGTGTCTGGAAAACGAGCTCATTACGGAGAGTGATATCGCCATTAACGGGCTGGAGGCGCTTAAAGCTCAGGGATTTGTTATTTCACTGGACGACTTCGGTACGGGCTACAGCAATATCAGTTATCTGCAGGAAATACCGCTAGATGTCATTAAGGTCGATATGTCTTTAATTGGCCGAATGGATGGCGATCATGCGTCAAGAATCATCGTGCGGAGTATTATCATGATGTTGAAAGAGCTGAACTATACGGTACTGGCAGAAGGCGTTGAAACTGAAGCCACGTTGAGTTTGCTGAAGCAATACGGTTGTGATCAGATACAGGGTTACTTCTTTTCGAAGCCGCTGCCGGCCAGCGATATCGAACACTGGTTGCTGCAGAAGTAAATGCCCTGAAGGCGACAGTCGCTGTCACCTGAAAAGCAGGACTGCCTGCTTCAGGGCGTTTTGCCAGCAGCGCTTCAGTCGGCTAAGAGGCTGAAGCGCGCTGTACGATTAATCCAAATCCCTGCCGTTACTTGCTATCACCTTTTTATACCACCAGAAGGACTTTTTCCGCCGCCGGGCCAGCGTGCCTTCTCCACGATCGTCACGATCCACATAAACGAACCCGTAACGTTTGCTCATTTCGCCGGTTGATGCGGCAATCAGATCGATACAGCCCCATGTGGTATAGCCGATAACAGGAATACCGTCTCCGATCGCATCGGCCATCGCCCGGATATGTTCGCGCAGGTAGCTGATACGATAATCGTCAATAATTTCGCCTTTCTCCGTTAACTCATCGCGTGCGCCCAGGCCATTCTCGACCAGGAAAAGCGGTTTCTGATAACGGTCATACATCATGTTCATGGTGATGCGCAGGCCAAGCGGATCGATGCCCCAGCCCCATTCACTCCGCTGAATATGCGGGTTGGTGAGGGATTTCACCACGTTTGCCGCGCTGCTATTGTTGTCATTCATCTCGGCCGAAGCACATCGGGATGCATAATAGCTGAACGACACGAAATCGACGGTATGCTTGAGTATATCCGCATCACCGTCTGCCATTTCAATCTTAATCCCTTTTTCGCGGAAAAGGCGCGCAGCGTAGGCGGGATAAGAACCTCGCGCCTGAATATCAATGAAAAACAGGTTTTCACGATCTTTTTGTAGCGCCGCCCAGACATCGTCAGGTTTGCTCGACCAGGGATAAAAATTGCCACCTGCCAGCATGCATCCCACCTGATTATCAGGGTTGATTTCATGCGCGATTTTTGTCACCAGGGCGCTCGCGACCAGTTCGTGGTGAGCTGCCTGATATTTAACCTGCTCACTGTTTTCACCAGGTTCAAACACCAATCCGGCACCCGAAAATGGGCTGTGCAGCATGATGTTAATTTCGTTAAAGGTCAGCCAGTACTTAACTAAACCATCAAATGCGTCAAAACAGGTGCGGGCATAGCGGGCAAAAAACTCAATCATTTTACGATTACGCCACGAACCGTATTGCGTAACCAAATGCATGGGAACGTCAAAATGGCAGAGCGTCACCAAAGGTTCAATGCCATGTTTACGACATTCGGTGAACATATCACGATAAAAAGCCAGGCCCTGTTCATTCGGCGTGCTTTCATCGCCACGCGGAAAGATACGGCTCCACGCAATTGAGGTGCGAAAGACGGTAAAGCCCATTTCTGCCATCAAGGCAATATCTTCCCGATAACGATGATAAAAATCGATCGCAGTATGGCTGGGATAGAATTCGTCATCGCGCAACTCAACGCGTTTTTCCTGCCCCAGCTTTACTGGCATACGCGTGGGGCCAATGGGGATCATGTCAACGGTAGTGAGTCCTTTCCCGCCTTCAAGAAAAGCGCCTTCTGACTGATTGGCGGATAAGGCACCGCCCCATAAAAAGCCTTCAGGGAATGTTGCTTCAGACATGAAATCCTCTTTAACAGGGTCATTAATGATCAGCTGGCGTTAGCCGCTTTCGTTTGTTCGGGGGATGCGCCAGGTTGTGATGGCGCCGGGCGGGTGGTTTCTGGAATATCTTCAAAACCCAGAATCAGGGTAAGAATGAACGACAGCACCACGGAAAGTACCATTACCGCGACAACCCAGACAATCGACAGGGGATTGGTCGGGTCAAAAAACTGGACGCTGGTAAATAAACCCGGAGAAGCCATTGAATGGCTGGCCAGACCGCCTATGCCGGCCACGGCACCGCAAATGAATCCACTGATCAAACTGGCAATTAAGGGGCGTTTTAATCGCACTGCCACGCCGTATAGAGCAGGTTCGGAAATGCCAGCCACAATAGCGGAGGCCGCCGCCGCCAGCGCGGTTTGACGTAATTCGCGGTTTTTTGTTTTAAAGGCCACCGCCAGCGACGAGCCGCCAAGCGATAAATTGGCGCCAATCTCAGAAGGCATCACCATGCCTTCTTTACCCGTTTCGGCAATGGTCTGGATGATGGTGGGAGTAAAAACCCGATGCATACCTGTCATGACCAGCAACGGCCACAGCCCACCCATAATGGCCACAGAAAGCCAGCCCAGATAACCGTGAATGGTGTAAACCAGAGCGGAAATCCCGCTGCCGATCCAGATACCAATCGGGCCTATCAATACAATGGCGATCGGCGCGGCGATTAACACGATCAACATAGGCTTAAGGAAGTTTTTTGTCACTGCAGGGGTGATACGATCCACCCCGCGTTCAATGTGAGACAAAATCCAGGTCATCACCAGCGCCGGTATCACCGTATAGGTATACTTCACCGCCGTGACCGGGATAAAAGCAAAGTCGACGTGTTGTCCCTGTGCTGCTTTAGCCATGAGGTCAATAAAGTTGGGATGCACCAGCACGCCAGCAATGGCGATAGCCAGTGACATATTGGTTTTGAATTTCAGCGCGGCAGACGCCGCCACCATAATGGGCAAAAAGAAGAAGGCACCATCACCTATCACGTTAAGTATGATTAGGGTTGATGAGCCTTTCTCAAATACGCCAGCCATATCCAGTATCATGGCCAGTAGCTTGACCATTGAACCGCCGATAATAGCCGGAATCAGCGGTGACATAGTGCCAACCAGCGCATCCAGAATGCCGGCGCCTACGCTTTTAAGCGTCATTTTGCGTTTTACGGGCGCGGCGCCGTCTGACTGCGGTTCGCCTAATGCCAGCACGGCCTGATAAGCCTTTGCTACCTCATTGCCAATAATCACCTGTAACTGAGTATCGGTATGAACAACGCCCATGATGCCGTCAATGGCTTTCAGGCCGGCAAGGTCAACCAGACGGTCGTCCTTCACCACAAAACGCAGGCGGGTCATGCAATGGGTTACCGCACTGATATTAGTCAGGCCACCCAGCTTACTGACGATAGCCTGTGAAATCTCTGCATAATTTCCTGGCATGATTTTATCTCGTAGGGAAGAGGAAAGTGCGCTCGGGTTTCCGCTCTGGCCGTCGTGTTGTTGTTTTACTTCGCCAGTCAGCCTGCCTTACTCTGCATCTGACCCACGGTGCGGCTAAATAGGAAACCGGTTTCACAAAATCATGAAGAGATTTCACCTTTTAAACAAGAGTGTAAAATAGGCTGATGTTATTTTTGTGATGATAATCACTTTGAGTGGCGAAGCAGGCGGCACGACATTAAGGCTAAATATTTTAAATAATGAAAGGCTTAGGTAAACTCCATTTACTCAGAAGATTCTGGCAGCGATAACATGACAACCATTTCACAAGTAGCAAAACGCGCCGGCGTCTCAAAAGCGACAGTTTCGCGGGTGTTGTCAGGTAAGGGTTATGTAGGGCAGGAGAAGCGGGAACGGGTTTTGCTGGCCATTGCGGAGACAGGCTATCGACCTAATCTGCTGGCACGTAATCTGGCAAATAAAAGTACCCAAACCATCGGGCTGGTTGTAACCAACACACTGTACAGTGGCAACATTTTCAGTGAGTTAATGTCTCACTCTGCCAGAATTATGGAGCAGCAAAATCGGCAGTTGATCCTGGCCGATGGCAAACATACCGCTGAGCAGGAGCGCGCTGCCATCCAGTTTCTGCTCGATTTACGTTGCGATGGCGTTATCATCTATCCGCGTTTTCTCAGCATCGACGAGCTGGATGCGATTATTTCGCAGCACAAGCAGCCTGTGCTGGTCATTAATCGTCGTCTGCGAATTAATGACAGCTTCTGTATTTACAGCGATCAGCAGGCAACCAGCCAGAGGGCCGTCAGTTACCTGATTGAACAGGGCCATCGTAATATTGCATTTATTACGGGATCACTGGATTCGCCGACCAGTCAGGAGCGACTTGCGGGCTATAAAACCGCGCTTCACACCCAGGGAATCGCAGTTAATCAGCAGCTAATTGTGCAGGGCAAATGGACGGCGCAAAGTGGGATGCTGGCGGTGAAAACATTGCTGGCGAGCGGACAGCCCTTTAGTGCTATCGTCGCCAGCAATGATGAAATGGCTATCGGGGCGATCAAACAGCTTACAGAAAATAATATTGCTGTACCTGGAACCGTCTCGGTCATTGGCTTTGATGACATTCCGCTGGCCCCTTATATAACGCCTGCGCTCTCCAGTGTTAAATTTCCCGTTACCGATATGATCAATGACACCATTAATCGACTGGTCTTTATGCTGGATGGCGGTGAATTAACGCCGTTTACTCCCTATCAGGGCAGCCTCGTTGTGCGTGATTCCATTACCGGCATCACCTGATGCCTTTACTGTGCTGAGTCGATCGCGACCTGTATTAACCCGATACCTTGCGCCGCGAGTCCGGCCACCACGTCCTGAGAAAGCCCCTTTTCCGTAATGACGTGACCGGGCTGAAAACCGGAAGACAGGGGATAAGGATGGATCTGCCCGAATTTAGAACTATCGGTCAGAACGTAGCTTTCTGCACCTTTAGCCAGCACGGCATCCACGACATCACATCGCAGCATATCCCGGCCGGTGAAGCCGGTTTCCGGGTGCCAGCCATCTGCACCAATAAAGGCCTTATGGAAGTGCATTTGCTGTACGCAATACCGGGTTAAGGGCCCCGTCATTGATTCGCTGCGCTTTTGCAACATGCCGCCCAGAATAATGACTTCACAGGCCGCGTCTTTAAGCAGATGGCCGATATAATGGCTTACGGTGATTAACGTCAAATTTTTGCGGCTGGCCAGCATACGTGCCAGCAGGGCGTTGGTGCTGCCGCCTTCGATCAATACAGATTCGCCATCGTTAATCCGCCCGGCTGCATAACGGGCGAGCGCCAGTTTTATCCCATAGCGGGTATGCATTCGCACGCCAACGTCGTCGCTGTCTAATGCCTGAGCCGCACCGTGAACCCGACGTAAAACCCGCTTTTCTTCCAGCAGGTTGAGGTCCTGGCGAATGGTAACCTCCGACACACCGGCTAGCTCAGCCAGTTCGCTGACGGCGACGTTGCCTCGGGTATTAACCAGTTCAATAATTTTCTGCTGACGCGTATTCATCATGGTTCTCTGCTCTGACGTTGAGTCTCACTGGTTTCAGGCTAAACCCAGTCCACGTTTACCCACCGAATTGAGATCGGCGAGGGTAAACCGGTTCTTCCAGCCGGCCTCGTAATGTTCAGGCGGAAAATCAGCGGGGGAATGACCCTGCTCAAGTGCACTCGTCACCTGATGCGCATAAGCGCGGTTTTTATCACACATTGGCGCTGCGGGAATATACATAACGTTTCCCCATCCCTGTTGATTTTCAACCGATGCGACCGCATGAATCAGGTCACAGTGCCACCATACCGAATCGCCTGCGGTGATCGCCGGTACGGAGCATAATCCTTTTACCAAATGCGGGTGCCATTTTTCACTAATCGGGAGTACGCGCCCCGGTTTAACACCGCATAATTCATCGTCAGCGACATCCGATAACAATGGGCGCAGCAGCACATATGCAATTGCCTCCGGTACGGGAACCACGTGCAGTAAGCCCTGACCCGGCATCATATCGGACAGCGCCGTCCATCCCTGAAACGTCCGGAAAGCCGAGCATTTTGTGGTATCAGGAACATCAAACTCATCCACTTCGCTGCGATGAGCAGCATGCCACGGGTCGTAATGCTCAAGATTGCCGTCAAAAATCGATCGAAAAACGCGTTGGTAAGCGGGCAACAGCCAGCGTTCCAGCGCGCCGGAGTCAGTGTGTGCGCCCAACCCTTTCGAGGTTGTTCCTGGCGGTCGCCGACGAATGCGATCCGGATAGATAAGATTCACGTCCGGATCGAACCATTGCTGGCCCCCGGATTCAAACGTCCACAGGCGATTTAAACATGACTGCACCTGGGCCATTTCAGGACTCTGACGCGCCTCCATTTGTGCGTGAGACCAGTAAATGGGATAGATTTCAGGGCGGGATGCTTCCAGGCTGCCGAAGAAATTATCGCCCGGGCCGCGGTACTGTGCATCAAACTGATTTTCGTCCAGGTAACGCAGCATGGAGGTATCCCATGCCAGCGCCTGTTCCCGTGGGAAATGCTGCTTAACCACCACACAGCCACGGCGCTTGATGCTTTCTCGGGTTTCAGGCGTCAGCCCTTGCGTGATCTCCTCGGGTGAAATAACCGGCCAGGCGCTGCCGTTTAGCCGCTCTTCCGCTTTTGCGTCGCTTATCGCCTGCTCGGTTCTCTGGCAAACCTGCCTGAATAAGCCTTCAACATCGCCAATCTGCTGACGGATCTGCTGTTTAAACTGGCGGATGGCGGCTGAAATATCCGTGGGTAACGCTGTGTGCTGAAGCTTTACATTCATGACTGCGCCCTTAACAGTGTTTTCATTTTACATATGAAGGTTTATTTCATTTCATTCGAAAGTCAGCACTATGTTTAACAGATTGCTGTTGGTGAAAACCGGAACTGGCGCACAATGTGAGCGAACAGAAGGATTTTTGATGACTGGAATTCTCATTATCCCCTTCAACGAGTAAGCTTAAAAATGAGTGAGCCTGTTCAGGCCGGGAAAAAGGGGGATGACAATGGCAGTAAGGATGATTGCAGTGGATATGGATGGGACGTTTCTGGACGAAAACAAGCAGTACAACGTCCAGCGCTTTTCACGCCAGTACGCCCTGCTAAAGCAAAAAGGTATTCACTTTGTTGTCGCCAGTGGCAATCAATATTATCAGCTACAGCGCTACTTTCCTGACATCAAAAACGACATTGCGTTTGTTGCCGAAAATGGTGCGTGGGTATCAGAAGGCGATGATGAAATTTTTTGTGGTGAGCTGGCAAAGGAAAGCGTGCACCGCGTGTTGGATATCCTGGCAAAAGAGCCGGATATCAGCACTGTCGTTTGTGGACGCAAAGGCGCTTATGTCCATTCTTCAATGCCAGACAGCGTTATTCAGATGCTCAACAATCATTATTACCGACTTGAAAAGCGCGATAATCTTTATGATATCGATGACACCATTTTTAAGTTTTCGCTTAACCTGGCGAACGAAGGCATAGACAGCCTGATGGATCGCCTGCATAACCAGCTCGGTGAAATCGATCATATTATGCACCCCGTGTCGAGCGGCTATGGCTTTATTGACCTGATTATTCCAGGCTGTCACAAGGCACATGGTATTGCTTTGCTGCAACAAAAATGGGGCATCAGCGATTGTGAGGTGGTGGCCATCGGCGACAGTGCAAACGATATCGAAATGTTGCGCCAGGCCTGTTTCAGTTTTGCAATGGCCAATGCTGTTGAGTCGGTCTCAGCCGTTGCGCGGTTTAAAACGGAAAGCAATCAGGATGAAGGGGCGCTAAACGTCATTGCCAGAGTGCTGGCGCGCGAATTCCCTTTTGATTAACGCCGCAATGGCGGCTTTTCAATCATGAGCGTGTAAGGGGAGCCTCTTCAAAAACAAACTTAACGTGACGCTGTCACTTATTTTGCCTGCTTTTGATCTTTTCGGACTGTATAAGGTGCTGGCAGGGGATGTCAGTACCGCGCAAAGAAACCGCATGCAAAGACAGGTTAATGGTAATAGTTACAACATACTTTAAATGATTTTCTTAACACCGTTCGGTTAGATCGACGTCGTCTTTGTCTGGGCAAGAAAATCACGAAAAGCCCGGTCCAGGCCGGGCGGGCAGGCATTATTTATCCGCTTTCTTCTCATCCTCAGCGCCTGACGGCTCCGCTTCAGCAACGGACAGCCAGGGCTTGAGGAGTTGAATATCCAGAATGACGTAAACCATCGTGCTAATAAATAACGAAATCACGCTACCGAATACGCCGCTGGTGGTAAAGGTCAGATAGTTATAGATAATCAACCAGGTCAGGCAAATGAACAGGGAAAGGGCAAGCATAATCGATGAGAGTGAATAGTTGCTGGTGCCGGCGCCTTGTTGGTGCGTCAGTTTAAACAGGTTCCCGAGGGTGTATTTTTCCAGCATCAAAATCGTTTTTTGCCAGTTACGGCGTTGGCGTGAACCTGCGCGAACAATAAACAGATACAGTACGGAGATAAAAAAGCCTGAAAAGGCAATCAGTACCGGAACAGCCTCCAGAGCATACTCAATGCTTTTGTGGCTTGCGCCAGCCGGGCTCAGGTCCAGCGTTAATGAGGCACCCAGTGCGGCATACAGAAAAACGAATAGCGCCAAAAAGGTTATCGTGCGCTTCCAGTCCGCCTCTGCTTCGCGGTTCTGTTGCTGGAGGGCGACGGTAAAGGCGCGTTCGATATGTTCAGCCTGAGGTGAGTGCATTTCAATCGCCTCTACCGTTTCATCCAGCAGGGCAGTGATAAAAGGTTTGTGGTCGTTGTGCAGGGGAATTTTCATGACGTCGATTCTCGTTGAAATTTCCGCTTATTTTAGTCTGCCTGAAGGGAAATGATACCTGCTTAACGTGATTAACCTTGTCAGACTGAGCCACTTAACTCGCAGGTAATGCGCTTTGCGAGCACGGCATGATGTACACTGCTTATGAACTCACCACGAGGAAAGCGATTATGAATGACAAGAAAATGATTTCCATCGATCAGTTCAGTGATGAAGAGCGACTCGCCGTTAATGAAGTTCTTCAAAACCTGATGCAGAAGCACCGTCAACGCACCGGCAAAGAACCTGATGCAAAAAAAGAGAAAGAGTTAAACAGCGAAGCTCGTCAGCAGGTCATGGCCGATAAACTTCTTAATGAAAAGTTAAAAGCAGAAAAAGAAAGTAAAAAACCGCTCAGGAAAAAGAAACCCTCTTCGCTAACGGCCAGTGAAGTCGGCGATTTCAACTGGTCCGCCTCAGTGGCTAAAGGCCGCAGAAGATAAAGTAACGCCCAGTCGCGCTAAGGCCTGACGATATAACATGGATCGTTGGGCCATGTGGACCCGGCCAAATCATCGGCATAAGTCATCATAACGGCAATAACAAATAAAGGGTAAAAGTCTTAAAAATTAAAGCGCAGGGCGTTTTTTGTGGATAAACTGCGCTAAATATATTGTCAATTACGCGTGCGAATGACCTATTACTCACCTGATGATCATCATCTTAAAATGCGATCCACGCGATTTGTCCGTCGCATGTTTGCCATGCGCCAGCTTGGCACGCTTTTATGTTTTTTGCCGATTGCATCCGTTCTCCTGGAACTGGGGAAAGAACCAGCGATATTGGTATTACTGATTAGCAACGTTCTTATCTGGCCTTATCTGGCATACCGCCTTGCCGTAAAATCACGGGACTCCACCGCGCGGGAGCGTTCAAATTTAACGCTGGATGCCGCATTTGGCGGTATCTGGATTGCGCTGATGGCCGTGAGTCCTATGCCGTCCTTTGTCATCATCGCGGTTTTGATGGCCGACCGTTACGCCGCAGGAGGCTGGCCTCAGTTGCTCTCTGCTACGCAGGCATTTCTGTTTGCCTTTATTCTGGTATGGACGATTGAAGGCGCGCCGGTTTTGATGGAGTTTAGTACGCGCACAGCATGGCTTACCCTTCCACTGGCCACATTCTATATGTTGGCACTCAGCGTTGTATCACACAATTTGACGTTGAGCCTGCGTCAGAAGAACCGTGAGCTGGAGAGAATTGCGCTGATGGATCCCGGTCTGGAAATCCCTAATCGTCGTTTGTTCGAACGCCGGCTTGAAAGCGAGCTTTTGCGCACCTTGCGGGGTGACACCAGAGCGTATCTGATACTGATAGATGTCGACCATTTTAAAAACGTTAACGATACATTCGGTCACGAAGCCGGGGATTTTTTGCTGGCTGAAATTTCCGGCCTGTTACGTGACAGCGTAGGTATGAAAGACATTCCGGCACGGTTTGGCGGAGATGAACTTGGCGTTATCATTCGTGATTCGAATGACGTTGACATCATCAGACTGGCCGAATCGCTTCAAAGAAATATTGGGCAATTACGCCTGCCTGCTTCTGTAACGTTCAGGTGTTCAGTCAGTATTGGCATTGCCAGTGCTGATAAAGCCGACTCAATACATGAGTGGCTGCGGCGCGCTGATAAAGCGTTATATGAAGTGAAACGATCAGGGCGGGATGGCCTGAAATTATGGCGGGCCTGATCCCCAGCGGAACAACGCATCGCGGGGTTCGGTAACGTCCACCCGTAGTGCATCACCAGACCGTCATCAATGCCGCCTCCTCTGAGGCGGCATAAGTATCAGATAGCCGGATAGTCGCCAGTGCCTTCAGGCCAGGGCGTGAGCAGGTCAAAGCCCGTCTCGGTGACGGCGACGGTATGCTCCCACTGGGCAGACAGCGAGCGATCTTTTGTAACCACCGTCCAGCCATCAGAAAGCACACTGGTCCCTGCTTTTCCAGCATTGATCATGGGTTCGATGGTAAAAATCATCCCTGCCTGTAAAGGCATTCCTTCGCCCGGCGTGCCGTAGTGAAGAATTTGAGGTTCGGTATGATAAATCTCGCCGACGCCATGACCGCAATATTCCCTAACCACGGAAAAACCCGCGCTCTCAGCAAGGCGCTGAATAGCGGCGCCAATATCGCCCAGTGTCGCGCCCGGGCGAACCGTTTTAATGCCTGCAACCATGGACTGATAGGTAATATCCACCAGCCGTTTTGCACGCACGGATGGCTTCCCCACAAAATACATTCGGCTGGTATCGCCATACCAGCCATCTTTAATAATGGCGACATCGATATTCACAATATCACCTTCTTTTAATGTTTTGGCCGCCGGGATCCCGTGGCAAACAACATGGTTAACGGAAGTACAGGTGGTACGGGTGTAACCGTGATAACCGATATTGGCGGGCGTAACGTTGAGTTCATTGACAATAAAATCATGACAGATATCGTCCAGTTGCTCTGTCGTGATCCCCGGGCGTACATGAGGGGTGATCATCGCCAGCACCTGGGCGGCAGCGTGCCCGGCAGCACGGGCTTTTTCAATTTCTTCTGCAGAATGGATCTTAACGTTCCCCATTACACTTCTCCTTGTGGGGTTAAATCGGCATGATGTAGTACCTGGCGAATATCGGCACCGCCGTTCATTTCGATGCGGATTAATGTTTGAGCAAGCTCGTGTTGTGTCAGCTGGGGATACAGCTCGGCCAGCATGCCCAGTTTTAACCAGTGCTCAGCCTGCGCATTTATTGAGCGGCTCATCGCCTGGCTGGCGATGCGTAAGTTTTCATGCATCAGATCGGATATTTTTACAATGCCCATGTGAAGCCTATATGTAATGTATACGTTTTATATATAGGTTACGCTTTTTGCGGTGACAGTGAAAGCTGAATTAACCGGTCATAAAATGCTTAAAGCGCCATTCTTCCGGTAGCGCGATGAATTTCTAACTTAATGACACAGTCTGAGTGCGTATTTAATCTGTTCTGATCTCGCGCCTTTTATTGGCGTGCCGGGCAGAGTTAGTCTTTGATGTGACCGATCAGCAAAGTCACACACCATTCTCTGACCGGGTTAAACATGCGGTATTACCCAGGTTAACTTTTCATGTTACTTAGCAGATCATGAACCATAATCTACTGTTGAAAATCTGCGATATTGACGCATCACGCCTGTTCCGTCCTGGCCATCGCGCTGAGGTCTGCAATTCATGGATTGGGTACAATCAGACAGAGATTTGTTTTTGTCTGATTGTTGCTCCTGCTTCAGTTACAGGCCGGTTGCGGATGTCCGTTGACAAGACGCGGTGTGGATTGTGCAGAGTGGCGGTAATGTGCGGGAGGTTTAACGCAGGCGGTGGTATTTTATCCGGGGCTTTACGCCTTAAAACGGCATCATAAAAGGATTACGCGTGTCCACGTTGCACTTAACACCGGGATTAACCTTATGAGAGCACTCTTCGTCACAGGCCTGATCTTTGCGCTAGCCGCATGCTCCAGCTCAGTGGGTCGCAATGTTGATACAGCAACCGTTCAGAAAATCAGGCCAGGCCTGACAACCCGAGCGGATCTGATCGCGATGTTTGGCCCGCCTGATACGGAATCCCCGTATCCCAACGGACAACAGTTACTGATGTGGAAATACAGTAAAGCCAGAGCGCTGGCTACCTCGGCAGGTGAAACGCTTACGGTACAGACAAAAAATGGCAAAGTGTTTAACTACACCTTCAGTAAAAGCTGACGTTTTATCCCGATATCTCTGCGCACAATAAAAAACGTGATTGTATTGCCAGGTTAACACAATCGCGGATCTGTGCAGGGAGTTAACGTATTCCTCTTCGTTCAGGAGGGATGAGATGAATAAGCCCATCGTGGCAACCGGCACCGGAAAACGTATTCTTAGAATTGTCGGTATCGCCGGTGAGCTGGCCGATGCCATGGATAATATTTCGCTGTCCTTATCAATACAGGCAGGATATTTTTCAGGTCAGTATTGCCGTTAGCCAGATGGATGCTGCCACGCAAACGCACGCTGTATTTGTCGAAGAATCCTCTCCAGTCTCGCAATCTTAATCTGAGCAGATGTACGCTATGGTGAAAACCTCCGCTTAGCGCGCCCGCCCCGTCATTAACGTGTTTCCCGTTGTCTCGTCAGCGATGACGGGGCAACGCCATGTTGCGCTTGCTGCACAACGCCGCGTAAAGCCCGCCCACATCCTTCTGCGTGTTAAGTGCCGGGCAGTGAATACCTCATTCCCCTCTGAAAATCCCGACGGCAATGCCGGCGTGAAGAAAAACGTCTCTCCTGGCGAATGTCACGGGGAAGGGCAGTGTCTCTGCGTAGCGTCGAGGCGTTAACACAGTCATTGCCGTTTTGCCCCTTTGCCTTGATTCCTTTTCAGAATCAGCGTAGCGACGTCTTTGTGACTCCAGACTTAACAGGTCTGGAGTCACAGTCGGCAGAAAGGTAGAATCTGCAATACGGCTTTATTATCTGGGAAGGGCAGTGGCTGAAATCAGCATAAATACAAGGTCGCCCCATGTCGGCCATCACGTTATGGTATGGCTGGAGCAGATCAGAAAGGCTTCACTGTCTGAAGTCGATAATTTTGGTGACGAGGGCACGGTCGAGCAGGTCATTAAGGTCTGGGTAAAGCTGTCATTACTCGTTACGCGTCGCCGTCCTGAAATCGCGATTTCCTCCCTTCTCCGGCATGTCTTACCGAATATTGGCTCACTCCCGCTGAAGAATCTGACGCGATTACGACTAAACAGACTATATAACATACTGATTTCAGAGGGTAAAAAGGAAGAGGCGCGGCGCGTATTCGCGTTGACAAAACAGTTTTTATCCTGGGCAGAAATGCAGGGTTATCTTGAGCATTCCCCTGTTGCTTCAATGAAAAAACGTGACATTGCAGGCCGTGCGGCCTCACCGCGCAGTCGACAGTTGTCGGATGCTGAGATTTGGGTGTTCTGGCATGGGCTGGACAACTGGGCGCTTTCTGAACAGGCCCGTTGGGCACTGCGGCTTTGCCTGGTGAGCGCGCGACGACCAGACGAGATCGTTCAGGCTCGTAAAGCAGAATTTAATTTACAGTCAGGGCTGTGGAAACAAGGTACGCGGAACAAATCGCAGCGTGAACATACGTTGCCGGTCTCTTCCCTGATGCGCCTGTGTATCGAGTCATTGTTAAAGGCCAGCGATCCTGCTTCGCCCTGGCTGGTACCGGCACCGCGCGATGTGATGCAACCGCTGTCAAAAGGTGCGCTTAATCAGGCTCTGCGACGCATGTTACGCGCACCGCGCGGCCTGGGACTGGAACATTTTACACCACGAGACCTGCGGCGAACGGCACGCTCAAAGTTATCTGCACTGGACACGCCCAACGATGTGGCAAGAAAAATCATGAATCATGCATTAGAAGGGATAGATCGTGTTTACGATACGCACGACTATGTCGTGCAGATGCGCGCTGCACTGGAAAAGTATTCGGAATCATTACAGGTAATTATCAACAGTGATAGTTACCATTTTCTACATCATCGTTATGAAGGCGAAAGGCTGAAATTAGACAGTTCCTCTGTCATGGTCATGAGCCTTTAACGGGACAGTCAGGCTGTTTCCAATAAAAAAGCGGTGTCCTCATCAACACCGCTTAATTATGTCAGATCAGGAAGTCATCGAGAGAACCGCCTGCATCCAGGGCCTTTTTAATAGGCGATGGTGTACGGCCCTGACCTGTCCATGATTTCTTTTCACCGTTTTCGTCGGTATATTGATATTTAGCCGGGCGCGGAGCACGTTTAGCTTTTGTTTTAGTTTCTGTAGGTAAATCCATCAGCTCAGAAATATCGATGCCGTCATTCATCAGCATTTCTTTATATTTAGCCAGCTTGTCTGCTTTTTCACGCAGCAGGGCTTGCTCAGCTTCTTCTTCTTCACGGCGTTCAGCGACAACGACAGAAAGCTTTTCGAGCATCTCATTTAACACATCAAGCTCAATTTCCCGGGCTTGTGCACGTAAAATACGAAGGTTATTTAATGCTTTGAGCGCATCCATTGATTAATCCTTAAATTACAGCGAATATTTTAAACAGAGCCATTCTACGAAAAATATTCCCAGAAGGAAATATCTCTTCAGTCCGAAATGTACAAATTTGTTACTGTAAAGATTATTACTGACTTTCAGAACCTGAGAAACGGCATAAAGTTTAGGAATACATTGATGTTTTAAACATATTTAAACCGCCTCATGCCAATGAAAGACGAGCAGGTTCTACACAACATGAATTATAGAATCTCTTTTTTAAGTTAAAAAATCAATGAAAATCAAAACCTAATACCTGGCTATCTTGATTTGTCGTCAGGTTGCAAACCTGGAATGATGTGATTTGTCTCGTCAGAGAGAAATGATAACGTATAGTTAATAATAGCCACCCTTAAATAAAAGCTGGTCTGAGCGGACGAAATGCCTTACTAAAAAAACCGCTATTGAGGATAACGTTTTGTTATGTGTAAATCCTGATTTTGATGCCAGACATCCCTCAAACCTTCCTTAACCCGACCGTTGCAGCTGTTGGCTGCTTTGCGAAGGTGAGAAACGGCTTTACCCGATCTGAGAAAAATAGCATTCCGGATTTCGCAATTACAAAAACCCGATAAAGCAACCTGTAACCTGTGGCAGGCTTCATGCCAGACGGAACGTTTTCTCTGTCAACCCAACGGCCTTAAGTCTGTATTATCTGAACATAAGCGAAGCGTCAATAAGGGCAATAACGTTCACATCACCGTTGTTAATAACAGCCTTTACCCATTTTTTCCATATTGTTTAAACCTGCAGTCCACCTGTCTCAGATAATGACCGCATTATATATAAGGAAAAAAGACATAAGCGAGTGTGAGAAATAATTCTGTTCACACAGGGGTAAAACGGATGGCTCAAAAATATCCAAGCCAGCTAATTTCAGCGTTACGTCACGCGCTCGGGTTCAGAAGTACTGTGCCCGACTTGCGCTAAAACATCTGCATTATCAACAGAATACACACATCGGCTTTTCTGACGCTTTTAAAGATAAATGTTAACAATAACTTGCAATGATAATCTAAATGAGTATATTTCTCATTTGTTTTTACATGTTATTGTTTTTGTCCTTATTCCTGATGGCCAGCCCGCACGGTAGTTAACTGGGACTGATGCAGGGCAGTGGCAGCTAAAAAAAAGAAAACGAGGCGTTAGAATGTTTCTGAATATCCCCCTCCTGAACAGGGATCGCGTGAAGGCCACTTTTCCTCTGGTTCCCTCACGCTTATCACTTTTGGCAACCCTTGTGGCAGGCGTATCTTCACATAATGCGTTTGCAGAGACGCCATCGGATGTGAATACGAGCAACCCGACGCTTATCGTTACTGCGGCTGAACAGCCGGTTTCCGAAAATACTTCCTCGGACTACAGCGTACCTGTTACCCGCGCGGGCAATAAGTTACTTTCGACCGTGCGCGATATTCCTCAGTCTGTAAGCATCATCAGCGCGCAGCGCATGAAAGACCAACAGCTACAGTCGTTAAATGATGTTCTCGACAACACCACGGCTATTCAGACGAGCACAGCGGATATGGATCGTAAGACCTATTATTCTCGCGGGTTTTTAATCGACAATTACCTGATTGACGGTATTCCTACTGTATTCGAAGAACGCTGGAATTTGGGTGATGCACAGACGGATAGCGCATTATATGAACGCATTGAAGTGGTCAGGGGTGCAAACGGGTTATTGACCGGTGCCGGTAATCCTTCCGCTGCCGTTAACATGGTACGTAAACATGCCGACAGTCATCAGCCAGAAGGCGAGATATCCGCCAGCTATGGCAGCTGGAATAAACAGCGTTACGTTATGGATGTGCAGTCCCCGTTGAATGCTGCAGGAAATGTTCGAGGCAGAGTGATTGCGGGTTATCAGGATAATAATAGCTTTATTGAGCGTTATGGTGCTGAAAAGAAATTTGTTTATGGGGTGATTGATGCCGATCTCAATGACGCCACCACATTATCTGCAGGCTATGAATTTCAGCAGCTGAATACTGACAGCCCAATGTGGGGCGGTTTACCGCGTTGGTACACAGACGGTAGTAAAACCCATTTTCGTCGCGGCTTTAATACCGCCCCTGACTGGACTTATAACGATAAAGAGAGCAGAAAACTCTTTGCCCGGCTCAAACACACTTTTGCAAGTGGATGGCAATGGACCCTTAACGGCACCCATGATCGGTCAACGCTTAACAGCAAAATGATGTATATCGCCGGCTATTTTGACAAAAATACGGGTGCAGGCGTTTCTCCCTATGCGGATTATCCTGTCGTTGCGGGCACGGGATATAATGCAGCCAAACGTAAAGTCGATGCTGTGGATACCTTTGCCAGTGGCCCTTATCAACTCTTCGGACGCACCCATGAATTAATGGTCGGTGTTAGCTACAGCAAACAAAAAAACACTTACTACGGTACTTTTGCGAATATCTCGCCAGAAGAATTGGGGAATTTTAACCTTTTTGACGGCCAGTTCCCGGAAACGGATTGGGCGGCGCGCACCCTGTCCCAGCAGGATATTACCCGACAAACCTCGGGCTACCTTGCCACCCGTATTTCACTGGCGGATCCGTTAAATCTGATACTGGGCGCACGTTACACCCGTTGGAGCAAAAATACACTGACCAACGATATGGAAAAAAATAACATCACGCCTTATGCGGGTCTGATTTATGACATTGATGAGAACTGGTCAACGTACGCCAGCTATACTTCCGTGTTTCAACCGCAGTCATATCGTGATCTCTCAGGTGCCTATCTGGCGCCGGTTATTGGTAAGAACTACGAAGCCGGCGTTAAATCTGACTGGTTCGACAGCCGCTTGACCACGTCAGTCTCGGTCTTTCGGGCTGAGCTGGATAATGTGGCACAGACCACCGGTCGCATTATTCCGGGTACCACCGAGTCAGCGTATGAAGGCAAAAATGGTACGGTAAGCCGAGGAATTGAATTCGAAATTAACGGCGCAATCACAGATAACTGGCAGATGACCCTGGGAGGCACGCGTTATATTGCCGAACAGCGTGATGGCACGGCGGTAAAACCCGACTTACCGCGAACGCAGTTAAACGTCTTTACGCGCTACCGTTTACCCATGTTCCCTGATCTGACTGTGGGTGGCGGAGTGAAATGGCAAACGCACGTCTGGAGCGATAATTCGGCACCGGAAGGAAACGGAACGTGGCGTGCTGAGCAGGGCAGCTATGCGTTAGTCAATTTATTTAGCCGCTACCAGGTGACGAAAAATTTTGCTGTTCAGGGCAATATTAATAATCTCTTTGATAAAACCTATGACACGAATGTTGCGGGGGATATCGTTTACGGTGAACCCCGTAACGTCTCTGTGACTGCCAGCTACCGTTTCTGAAGACGCCGGACTTTCACCAGTGAGCGCCTCACCCGGGGCGCTTGCTCCCCTGCTTTTTCCCCCTCGACCCGGCGCAAATCGCTGATCCATCACGTTTTGACGTAATTGCCAGGCCAGAAAGTCGGGGATTTGCGCTACACTGACCAGCGTTAATCCTCCATTCTGCCGCTATGATAGCGCTGTCTGAGGCAAACTAATTCACCTGGAAGAAGTATGAAAATCAGATTCCTTTCGGCTAATGAGCAAAAACTGGCGGAGGTGCGTGAAATCCTGGAGCCAGTGGGCGTCGAAGTCTTGCCGATCGCTCGTCGTATTGAAGAAATTCAAACAGAGAATGAGCTGGATTTGGTGCGGGACAAACTCACAAAAGCCTTCTCAATTATTGGGCGTCCTCTCTTCGTTGAGCATACCGGACTTTATCTCGATGGGCTGAATGGCCTGCCTGCGGGGCTGACGCGCATATTCTGGAACCGGCTGGATGCCGATCGTTTTGCCTCCCTCGTTAATGGCCTCGATAGCCAGGGCGTCACGGCCAAAACCGTACTGGGCTATTGTGACGGGCGCAAAATGTATCAGTTTTACGGCGAATTACGTGGCACTATTGCCTCAAAACCGGCGGGCCCGCGTGGTTTTCAGTGGGACTGCGTGTTTATTCCTGAAGGCTACGATCAAACCTTCGCTGAGATGGGCGACAAGAAAAATGAAATCTCAAACCGTCGCATTGCACTGGATCGCTTCGCGTCCTTCTTAAAAACAGCACGAGGCGTGGCATGAAACCTGAACTCAAGCGGGCTTATGACTCCGGTAAGCTGATACTCTTTGCCGGTGCAGGCCTGTCCCGCAATCTTGGCCTGCCAGAATGGCATGAGCTCATTGCCCATCTGGCCAACGAGCTGGGGTACGATCCCAAAATTTTTAATACCTATGGTACGCACCTTTCCCTGGCCGAATACTATAAGCAAAAAAAAGGATCGCTAGGGCCGTTGAGAAGCTGGATGGATCGCGAATGGCATCGGCCGGATATTGATGTTCGTAGCTCTGAAATTCACACCATGATCACGCAGGGCAACTTTTCGCGTATCTATACCACCAATTATGACCGCTGGCTGGAAGCGGCACATGAGGCGCACGGTGTGCCTTACTCAAAAGTCGCGAATGCGGCCGATCTGGTGTCATTAACTGAAGACAAGCGCCACATCATTAAACTGCACGGCGACTTTGATGATGATACCTCCATCGTTTTAGATGAAAGCAGTTACTTTGAGCGCCTCTATTTTGATTCGCCGCTGGATATCAAACTGACCCATGATGTCATGGGGAATTCGGTGTTGTTCGTGGGCTACAGCATCAGTGACTTTAATATTCGTCTGCTGTTTTATCGCCTGACCAAAATGTGGGGGCGCACGGGCCTGGCCACTGCGCGCCCCAAGTCGTACCTTTTCACTAACCGCAATAACCCGGTGGCAAAAGAAGTGCTGGGTCAGTGGGGCATTGAAATGATCGTCTCTGAAGAAGACGATCCTCGAAAAGCCCTGGCCGATTTTATGCAAGCGCTTCTGGCGTGATGCGCGGGGCGGGGCTGACCACGTCGTTGTAAAATCTGAACCGCATGTCAGGTTTATCGGGCGTGGTGATTCTTCTCTGGAAAATGCGGATTACTGTGGTATGCTGTATAAATACACAGTACCTGAGGGCAAAACTATGGCTGTTGAGACAAAATTTGTAGTGGTCAGAAAAGGTGAAGAGAAGATGACATTTGCCAACAAAAAAGAGGCTGATGCCTACGACAAAATGCTGGATATGGCGGAAGCGTTCACCGACTGGTTGCTGACTCATCAGGCGGAGATGGATGAATCTCAGGCTGAAACACTCGGCCTGTTGCTGGCAGAACAAAAAGACGCCGTGCAGCACATTCTTCGCACCAGTAAACTGCCTCAGTCAACCTCAGGCGGTAGCGCCCCTGAAGCGACGGATGCTGATCATGCGCCGCAAAGTGACAAGAAAGTCCGCGCCGTCAAAGCCGCCTGACCGGGTTATGCTGGAAGCCTGCTTCCAGCATAACCACTCTCGTTTCCTGTCTTTTATCCGTCAATGACCGACTCAGCGTGGGTCTTTTGATCCTTCTCAGCGAATCAAATGCGTTACGGCAAAAGCATAGTGATGAAGGTATCTGGCCATGCACGTCATGCAAAGTACATAACCATGAAACCAGCCTGATTTGTTTAGCATGAATGGGTTCCCGGTTCAGTTATGCCTGGTTAGAAGAGGGCACAGACTGCCATTTAATCCCCGTCTATATATTGTTTCATATCAATACTATTCAGATCAGTAACGGATTCCTGCGTATTATTATGGCCATGTTCAGGTCAGATCGGTCCGATCGCCTCGGGTCGTCGGATGGGAAATAACTAAAAAAGTGACACTGTCATTTCCGTCGTTACGTGCCTGATGTTTCGCACCCGGTGAGATCTCAATGCCTTGCTGCGCCTGCAGGAGATGCACGATGCCCTCAATTTCCATCGTCAGCTCTCCCTCTAAAACAAAAAAGAACTGGCGAGACTGAACGTGAAAGTGTCGGGTTTCAGCAGTCGCAGGCGGCATATGTTCATGAATAATGCTTAAATCCTGGCGTTTCAGCAGATGCCAACCATCACAGTTATTTCCCCAAACATAATGTTCTGCGTTGTCTTTCGAAATCATAAATCCTCTTTTTGCCCGCAACGGATAATGTGAGCCGATTCTGGCTTTGATTCATCTTATTAAAGTTAAATTCTGGCGCGCCGATAGTTATTCCAGGGACATGAAAGATTGTATCTGACAGGGTGGTCAATTTAGCCGGTGTATTCCAGGGGAATCAATATGACCACTCAACCTATTAAAAAAACCATGAGTACCCGCACGCAGATGCTTCTTGCGGGCGGCCTGACGATTACGCTTGGGTTTACCGTGACGATTGGTGTTCTGAGCTGGCAGTCGGCAAAAGAACAAAAAACGCTGGCCGAACATTATCTGCAGCAGATCGCTCAAAGTCGCGGGCTGCAAATTCAACAAGAGCTGAGTTATGCCCTTAATATGGCGCACAGCTTAGGCCAAAGTCTGATTGCTCTGCCCAAAGCGGGCATTAACGATCGTAAAGTCGCTGACAGAATCATGGAATATTCACTCAGAGCCAATCCTGATTATCTCTCGATGTCTGTGATTTTTGAACCCAACGCGTTTGATGGTCGTGATGCTGAATTTGCAGGTCAGAGCGGACAGCCGCCACAGGGCCGTTATGCCTGGTTTGTTGACCGCGATCAGGCCGGTAATTACGCCATGCATCCGTTACTGTCCTTTTTAACGCCGGGTCAGGGTGATTATTATCTGGTTCCCCAGCAGACAAGAAAAGATACGCTGATTGAGCCCTACAGTTATGCCTACAATGGTATACCAACGTTATTGACCTCTGTAGCCTCACCCATTATCGATCAGGGTAAACTTTACGGCGTGGTGACTTCCGATATCTCCCTTGCCTCACTACAAAAGAAAGTTAACCAGATAAAACCCTGGCAGGACACCGGTTATGCCCTGTTGCTCTCTAACACAGGCAAAGTCGTTTCCTCGCCAGATAAAGATGAGGCGGGCAAAGCGTGGAAGGGGGAAAAAGACAATTTCACCCAGCAAATTGTGGAACATGACGACCCGGTGCTGGGCGAAAAAGCCATGTATACCTGGTATCCGGTCACGGTAGGCAATAGCGATAAGCCCTGGTACGTTGGAATTGTCGCACCGGTCAGCCAGGTGATGGCTGCGGCGAATCGCCAACTCTACTGGGCTATCGGACTGATGCTGGTAAGCATCCTGTTGGTCGGCGCGGTACTGGGGCTCTTGTTCAATCGCAAAGTCATGCGTCCGCTCGGCGGCGAGCCTGCAGAGGCAGCCAGAATAGCGCTGGCGGTTGCGGAAGGTAAGCTCAGTAACCGCTTTCACGTTGCACCGGGCGACAACAGCAGCCTGTTTTATGCGCTGCATACCATGCAAAGCCAGCTGCAATCTATTGTGGGCCAAATCAAAGATGCCAGCGCGTCGGTGCGAGAAGGGGCTAGCGAGATTGCCAGTGGTAACCTCGATCTGGCATCGCGTACCGAACAGCAGGCGGCTGCGCTGGAGGAGACTGCAGCCAGCATGGAGCAAATCAGCGCAACGGTTCGCCTGAATGCCGATAATGCTCAACAGGCCACGAATCTGACCGAAAATGCCACCTCAATCGCCAGCCGGGGCGAAGCGCTGGTTGGGCAGGTGGTGCAGACCATGTCACAGATTGATGACAGCTCGAAGAAAATTGGTGACATTACTACGATGATCAATAGCATCGCCTTCCAGACGAATATTCTGGCCCTTAACGCTGCGGTTGAGGCGGCGCGCGCTGGCGAGCAGGGACGAGGCTTTGCTGTCGTGGCCTCTGAGGTGCGTAATCTTGCGCAGCGAAGTGCGGGCGCGGTGAAAGATATCGCTGCCCTGATTGAAGAATCGAGCGTTCGGGTTCAAAGCGGCGTGAAACTGGTTAACGAAGCAGGCAAAACGATGCATGAGATGACGCAGGCCGTATCGTCAGTGCAGAGCATCATTGATGAAATCGTCTCTGCCTCTGATGAACAGGCGCGCGGTATCGGTCAGGTCACTGTCGCAGTTAACGAGATGGACGGTACGACACAACAAAACGCCGCACTGGTGCAGCAAATGTCGGCGGCCGCCAGCTCGCTGGAAGATCAGGCGCAGCAGTTGGCGCAAACGGTGGAGCAGTTCCGCTAACGCGCGGTAAACCGCTAAAACACAACCCGCACGGTGCGGGTTGTGTTTTCAGTCATTAACCCGGATAGATACCGCGATCTTTACGTGCCATCAGGATACGTTCGCAGGCCACGATATAGGCTGCGGTACGCAACGAGCACGCTTTCTCTTTGGCTTTTTCCCATACGTGAACCATGGCTTCCGTCATGATCTTGTCTGAGCGTTTATTAATTTCGTCTTCGCTCCAGAAGAAGCTGGCCATATCCTGCACCCATTCGAAGTAACTGACTGTCACACCTCCGGCGTTACAAATCACGTCGGGTACAACAATCACACCGCGGTTTGCCAGAACATCATCAGCATCCGGATAGGTCGGACCGTTAGCGCCTTCGAGCACCAGCTTACAGCTCAGGATCTCAGCACGCTCCCGCGTGATTTGTCCTTCCAGCGCGGCAGGGATCAGAATATCCATTTCCGTATGCCAGAAACGCTCTTTCTCGATGTTTTGTGCACCGGGGAAGCCTGCGATCTGCTTGTTTTCAGTCTGCCATTGTGTCAACGCATCCATATCCATGCCGTCAGCGTTGAACAGCGTTGCAGTGTGATCCTGAATCGCCACAACGCGCGCGCCCGCCTGACTAAACAACCGGGCGGCTTCACTGCCTACGTTACCAAATCCCTGTACGGCGACACGTGCGCCTTCAATCTGGATGCCGGCTCGGCCAGCAACCTCACGGCCAGTGACGAACACACCACGGCCGGTCGCTTTTTCACGGCCGAGGGAGCCGCCAAGGTGAATAGGTTTACCTGTCACCACACCAGTCACCGTGGTGCCCAGATTCATGGAGTAGGTATCCATCATCCAGGCCATCACTTTGCCATTGGTGCCGACATCGGGGGCCGGGATATCTTTTTGCGGTCCAATGATGATACCGATCTCGCTGGTATAGCGGCGCGTCAGACGTTCGAGTTCGCCTTCAGACAGTTTAAAAGGATCGACCCGAATCCCACCTTTTGCCCCGCCGTAGGGCAGATTGACAGCGGCACACTTGATGGTCATCCAGGCTGAAAGGGCCATGACCTCATTTAAATCAACATCGGGATGATAGCGAATCCCGCCTTTACCCGGACCGCGTGAAAGGTTGTGCTGAACACGATAACCCTCAAAATGACGAATGGAGCCGTCATCCATTTGCAGAGGAATATCAACAATTAATGCACGCTTAGGATGACGTAAAGTATCAATCCAGCGCGTAAGGTCGCCCAGGTAAGGCGCAACGCGATCGATTTGTTGTAGGTAGGTGGACCAGGCTGAAGTACTACTGTCAGACGCGTAAGATAACTTATCCATACAAAACCTTTCTTATCGAAGTTATTTATTGTGTTGAGCCGTGGAATGACGCGCGCTTAAGCGCGCCGACATAATTTATCATTACCAGAGAAAATATGATGTCGACCAGGCGGTCATTATCCCCATGCTATTTCGATTAACGGTGAATAAGAGTGAATAATATTTCGACTTATCTGCCCCGGATGCGGCTGTTTCGTGCATAAATAAGGCATTGTTAGTGCATAAACCAAAAATTTTATGATTTATCAGTTCTTTGAAGGGGGTCAAAAAGTTAATGAATTGTTTCAAAGGATATTGACTTTGTTGCACCCCCATGGTGCATAAATATAAGTAATGCGAAGGTTACTTTCACTTATGCGAAGAGGCTAATGGACAATATCTCACGCTTTTTTCACCGACGGCAGAGCAGAAAATAAGACGTGCCAGCAACATGCGTTTATTAAAACGGGATGGAACTCAACCGCCAAATTTTTACCCTGAATAAGGAAGACGGCCGTGAGCGGATGAAAAATGCTGCGAACAGCAGTGCATCAGTTTACGCTTTGACCTTCTGAAATCAGCGACAACAGATGGTTAACCGCTTTAGACGCATTATTCCGCCGCCAGGCAAAAGCCACATCGGTAAAAAGCGTATTGTTGGCGATTTCCCGGAAGCAAATCTGCGGATTCTGCACGCAAACCATCGATTCCGGTATAAGGGCTATACCGCAACCTGCGCCGACCATACCTAGAGAAGAACTGATTTGCGGAGCCTGCTGAAAAGACGATGAGGAGAAACCCGCGCGCAAACAGGCACTGACAATAAGCTCATACAGGCTGGGTGAAACGTCTCGCGGAAAAATAATTAAGGTCTCCTGCACCAGTTCGCTCAGCGCGATGCTGGGTTTTTGTTGCAGAGGATGCGCAGCAGGCAAAGCCAGCAGCATCCGTTCGGTAGAAATGACGCGCAAATTAAACGATTTGCTGCTTTCGCAGGGAAGACGAAGAAATGCCGCGTCCAGCAATCCCTCCTGGAGATCCTGAATAAGCAATGACATGTTCTCTTCCCGCGTCATCAGTTCCAGGGCGGGATAGCGATCTTTAAATCGCCGAATAATCTCAAAGACGTTGGGATCAAATGCCACCGAACTGGCAAAGCCCAGCGACATTTTGCCCGAGATCCCCCGGGCAACACCTTTCGCCTTTTCCAGCGCATGATCGGCGAGTTGAATGATTTCAATCGCATCCGCCAGAAATGTTTTTCCTGCATCCGTCAGTTCCACACCGCGCGTCAGTCGTTTTAACAGCGGCGTACCGATTTCATGCTCCAATCGCTGAATTTGCTGACTGAGTGGCGGCTGCGAAATGCCAAGCAGTTCGGCCGCTCGGGTAAAGTGCTGCGTTTGAGCGACAGCAACGAAATAACGTAGATGGCGCAGTTCCATATTAAAAACGTCTCAAAGTTTACAGGTTTTGCTATTGGATTCTGTCCGCAAACAGGGTCACCATTATGTTAACACGGCTTAACAGTTAACCTACGAGGCATCCGATGAGCAATTTTGTAACTGATTGTTCCTGTGAGGATCAACTAAAAGATACCGTCCAAAAGCTGCGAAAAAACATGCCAGAAAGTGTTATGTATCAAACCTCTTTGATGAGTGCGCTGCTGAGTGGTGTTTATGACGGTGAAACCAGGATTGCTGACTTACTGCGCAAAGGTGACTTTGGTCTGGGAACCTTCAATCAGCTGGATGGTGAACTCATTGCGTTCGACAGCAATGTGTATCAGCTGCGCGCCGATGGCAGTGCCCGGCCTGCTGATCCTGACCAGAAAACGCCATTTGCGGTAATGACCTTTTTTCAACCCCAGCATAAACACGTTTTTGAACGCGCGGTTCAGCGCGATGCGCTGCACCAGCTTATCGACAGCGAAATCACCTCCGACAACCAGTTTTGTGCACTGCGTGTAAGCGGACATTTTTCATCCGTCCAGACGCGTACCGTTCCGTGCCAGTGCCGGCCTTACCGATCGATGCCTGAAGTTCTGGGAAACCAGCCCATATTTGAATTCACGCACCGCCATGGCGAGCTTATTGGCTTCCGCACGCCGCAGTACATGCAGGGTATCAACGTCGCGGGATATCACGAACATTTCATCACAGACGACAGAACCGGCGGTGGGCATATCCTGGATTATGTGCTGGAGCAGGGCACGCTGACTTTTGGTGCCATCAGCAAGCTGGTGATCGATTTACCAGAAAACGCCGACTTTCTTAATGCCAACCTGACGCCGGAAAACCTGGATGATGCCATCCGTTCTGTCGAAAGCTAATCACGAGGCCTGAAATATGAAAACTCTCTCTGATACGACACTCTGGCACTGCGGTGCAGACCTGGTTGTCGCGCAACTTGAAGCGCAAGGCGTCAGCCATGTGTTTGGCATCCCTGGCGCAAAAATTGATAAGGTATTTGATTCCCTACTCGATTCTTCCATTCAGACGATCCCCGTGCGGCATGAGGCGAATGCCGCCTTTATGGCCGCGGCAGTAGGCCGTCTGACGGGTAACGCTGGCGTGGCGCTGGTCACATCCGGCCCGGGCTGCTCAAACCTGGTGACCGGTATGGCTACCGCAACCAGTGAGGGCGACCCGGTGGTGGCTATTGGGGGCGCGGTCAAACGCTCCGACAGCGCCAAGCAGGTTCACCAGAGTCTTGATACCGTATCCATGTTCCGCCCGGTGACAAAATATGCGGTTGAAGTCACCGACTCGTCGGCACTGGCGGAATGTGTATCAAACGCGTTTCGTCACGCTGAACACGGTCGCGGCGGCGGTGCGTTTGTCAGCCTGCCACAGGATATCGTTGATCAGCCGGTCACGGGTAAGGTGCTGAGCCATCACGGCCGCATCACGCTGGGTGCGGCACCGGATGTGATGATTGATGCGGTCAGCCGTGAGATCGCCCACGCAAAAAATCCCGTGATCTTGCTGGGCCTGATGGCAAGCCAGCCTGAGAATAGCGAAGCCATTCACGATCTGTTAAACCGCAGCCATATCCCGGTAACCAGCACGTATCAGGCTGCGGGTGCCGTTCGCCAGGAGCACTTTTCCCGTTTTGCCGGTCGCGTTGGACTTTTCAACAATCAGGCAGGCGACAAGCTGCTGCAACAGGCCGACCTGATTATTACCATCGGCTACAGCCCGGTTGAGTATGAACCTGCCATGTGGAACAGCGGGAATGCCACCTTAATCCACATTGACGTTGTGCCAGCGGAAACGGACAACCGCTATTTGCCAGATGCGGAGCTGGTCGGCAACATCGCCGCCACGCTGCGTAAACTGGCACAAAAGGTCAGCCAGCCGTTACAGCTCAGCAAGGAGGCTGCCAGTATCCTTGAGGACCGTCAGCAGCAGCGGCAGTTACTTGCATTACAGGGCGCGAGCCTGAATCAGTTTGCTCTTCATCCGCTGCGCATCGTGCGTGCGATGCAGGACATTATCAACAGCGACGTCAGCCTCACCGTCGATATGGGCAGCTTCCATATCTGGATTGCCCGCTATCTCTACAGCTTCCGCGCGCGCCAAATCATGATTTCTAACGGGCAGCAAACCATGGGCGTGGCCTTGCCCTGGGCGATTGGTGCCTGGCTGGTCGATCCACAGCGTAAAGTCGTCTCGGTTTCAGGAGATGGCGGCTTCCTGCAGTCAAGCATGGAGCTGGAAACCGCCGTCAGGCTCAACGCCAACATTTTACACATTGTCTGGGTCGATAATGCTTACAACATGGTGGCGATGCAGGAAGAGAAAAAATATCAGCGTGTTTCAGGCGTGAACTTTGGGCCCATTGATTTTAAAGCCTATGCGGAAGCATTCGGTGCGGCGGGATTCGCGGTGAACAGTGCCTCCGAACTGGAACCCACGCTGCGCAAAGCGATGGATGTTCAGGGGCCTGCTGTTGTGGCAGTGCCAGTGGATTACGCCGATAACCACTTGCTGATGGGGCAGCTTCATCTCAGCCAGTTACTTTAATTTCAACGGAATAAGGAAACGATGATGAAAATGCGGGTTGCGCTTGTGACAGGTGCGGGTCAGGGCATTGGTGAGGCGATAGCCTTACGTCTGGCAAAAGACGGATTTGCCGTGGCCGTGGCTGATTACAATATTGAAACCGCGTCGCAGGTTGCGGAAAAGATCAAGAAAGATGGCGGCCGTGCGCTGGCCATCAAGGTGGATGTAACAAAACGGGATCAGGTATTTCATGCCGTTGAAGAAGCGCGCAGCGTATTGGGTGATTTTAACGTCATTGTGAATAACGCAGGTGTCGCGCCCTCAACGCCCATTGATGAAATCACCGAAGAGGTCATCAACAAGGTTTACGACGTTAATGTCAAAGGCGTGATCTGGGGCATGCAGGCCGCGATAAAAGCGTTCGCGTCTGAAGGTCATGGCGGAAAAATTATTAACGCCTGTTCTCAGGCCGGGCATGTCGGCAATCCCGAGCTGGCAGTTTACAGCTCAAGCAAGTTTGCTGTTCGGGGCCTGACACAAACTGCCGCACGGGATCTGGCACCGGCGGGGATCACCGTAAATGGCTTTTGTCCTGGTATTGTTAAAACACCGATGTGGGCGGAGATTGACAGGCAGATTTCCGAAGCGGCAGGCAAACCCGTGGGTTATGGTACTCAGGAGTTTGCGAAAAGAATCACGCTTGGTCGGTTATCAGAACCCGAAGATGTCGCAGCCTGTGTCGCCTTTCTTGCCGGCCCGGATTCTGATTACATCACCGGACAGTCGTTACTGGTAGACGGCGGCATGGTGTTTAGCTAACCGGAAAAATGTCTGGCGCTACGGCGCCAGACTGCCCGGTATTCTGTCACCTCGCATGAGGTAGGCTGAGATCCTGCATGACGTTCTGTGAAAAAATAACGCCGCTTACTTTTTCCCTCATTTCCTGACAATTTTAAGAGCATACCGAGCGTTTCCGGGCTTCCATCGTTCAGTGAAACGGCTAAAATAATGCGTTCATTTGCCAGGGAGTAAGACAGCTATAATGCGTTATCGTAATCTTTTTACCGCACTTGCGGTCGCCACAACATTAGCCGGATGCGCCCGGCATCCCGCCGCCAATCCCCCCGCTGCGGCAGCGGATGATTTTACGACCGGACAGACCCAGATCGATGTTTCACACGTGATTACGCGTGCGGATGACGGTTCACATATTTATCTGACGGTAGATGGTAAAGATGCAGGCGAACTGCCCAATGGTGAAAGCAAAATCCTTCATGTTCCCGCGGGTAAACATGAAGTCGGCGGTTATGTGCGCACGTTGTTTGGCCTGGGGCGGGTAACTATTGATCCCCTTGAAGTGACAACGTCACCTGAAGACGTTAAAAAAGTGGCTTATACCGTGACTCGTAATAAGGCGACCTTTGTTGAACAACCTAAACAGAGCGAACCCCAGCCAGCACAGACGCAGGAACAGGGCTAATCTGTCCTGCTAACGCCAGGTCGTGAATTTCACTGCCTGGCGATCGTTCAGATAGCGTTACGGCAGCAGCAGGTTATCTCTCTGCTGACGTCGATCTGCCGTGTAGTGCCCGTGACCTCAGTGCTTTATGGCGTTAATCTCGCCCTTGACGACAGCCGTTGTGCTTTTGATGACACATGAGGCACGATGGCAATTTGGATCACCCATAGCGCCTGTTAATGAATGCCTATAGCCCCAGTTCACTGAGAGAGGGATGATCGTCCGGTCGGCGGCCCTGAGGCCAGTGAAACAGTCGCTGACTGTCGGTAATGGCCACGTCGTTAATGCTGGCATGGCGTTTCACCATGTAGCCATTCTCATCAAATTCCCAGTTCTCATTGCCGTAGGAACGGAACCAGTTTGCCTGGCTGTCATGCCACTCATAGGCAAAGCGCACGGCGATACGATTTGAATGAAAACTCCACAACTCTTTGATCAACCGGTACTCTGCTTCCCTTTGCCATTTGTCTCGTAAAAACGCCACAATTTCGGCCCGGCCCGTAATAAACCTATCGCGATTTCGCCATGCGCTGTCGGGAGAATAGGCCAGAGAAACACGTTCGGGATCCCGGCTGTTCCAGGCATCCTCTGCCAGGCGCACTTTCTTTATCGCATCCTGTACATCGTTAAACGGGGGTAAAGGCTGACGTGGTGATTCCATAAGGTCTCCTGAAACGCTGGCAGACTCAGCGGCACTTCAGCATTGGAGTGCCGGCTGATGACATTCATAAACGGGCAGGTTTTAGAGCGAAATGGCGTGAACCTGACAAACGGCGCGTGCCGCTTCTTTACCTTTTTTCACAAAATGCTCGGTATAAAAACGCACGAATTCGTCGGCAGGCTGAAAATTATGCGGTGTCAGTGAAACAGAAAACACGGGAACATTGGTAGCCAGCTGAGCCTGCATGAGTCCACTGACCACGGCCTGGGCCACGAAGTCGTGGCGGTAAATGCCACCATCAACGACCAGGGCCGCACAAACAATGGCGTCAAACTGACCTGTCTGCGCCAGGCGCTGCGCCAGTAAAGGCATCTCAAAGGCACCAGGCACGTCCCAGGTTTTAATTTCGTAAGGCGTGCCGCTGTTTTCCATTTCCTGATTAAAGCCAGCCAGGGTTTGAGAAACAATGTCGCTGTGCCAGTTTGCCTTGATAAAGGCGACTCTTAACGGTTGCATAACTTACTCCAGTAAACGTGACATCCGGTGCACGTGAAATCGCAAAACGATCGCATTCTTCCGAATTAAAAATAAAGCTGTCTGATGAGCAGCACAGTAAATTCGCTCAGCACTTCTTGAATCACCTGGCTACCTGAGCGCCGGAGCCGGATGACGTCTCTTGCTTATGGCCGACATTATAAACTGATGTCAATAATCCGTGCTTATCTTTAATCCGCTTTTACCGCCATCCAACGTTACGGACGGCACCGATCTTGCGCGGATCATCCGCCAGAGCGCTGTCGTGTTTTATCCGTCTGGCCAATGCTCGCTTTTTGCGTAACGCTTTCCATTAATGTATCAGCTTAAAAATAGTACTGGATATTTAAACAGGTAATTGTATAATTATTCCACTGCCCGTTGGGTGTTGTCTGGAATGATTAGGGGGTAAAGCCCATGATGATATCGACAGAAATCTTCAAAGCAACGGATCATGCCATTACGATGACAAGCCGTGAAATTGCCCAAATGACCGGCAATACGCACGGCGAAGTTAAACGCTTAATTAAAAGTCTTGAAACGGCGCAGCGCCTTTCTCAGCCACTTTCAGTCAATCTCTATGAGCGCGAAGGCCAGACGCGTGAGGAGTTCTGCCTGAATAAACGCGACTCTCTGCTGGCTGTCGCCCGACTTTCGCCGGGTTTTACGGCCGATGCGCTCGATCGCTGGCAGGCCCTTGAAGAGCGTGTTCATCTGCCTGATTTTACGAATCCTGCTGAAGCCGCTCGTGCCTGGGCTGAACAGTTTGAACAGCGACGCGCAGCAGAGAAACAACTGGCCGAATCGGCACCAAAAGCCGCTTTTTTTGACCACTTTGTCAACGTTGAAACGTCTCTGGGTTTCCGCCAGTTGTGCAAAATGCTGAAAGCCAAAGAGCCAGATTTTCGCCAGTTCCTGCTGGAGCGCAATATTATGTTCCGTGACAAGGGAGCCTTAAGGCCCCAGCATTACCATCTGCAGGCGGGTTACTTTACACTGCATTCAGGTACGGCGGACAATCAGCATGCTTTCTCGCAGGCTCGCTTTACCGCCAATGGTGTCAGATGGATTGCCAGCCTGTGGGCCGGACATCTGTCTGCTCAACTCAAAGGTGCGGCGGCTTAGCCTCACTTCTAGCGTGGAACAGGCCGCTGACGATGCGGCCTGTTTCAGCCAGCCTTTTACCAGCCTTTGATCGCATCACCTTTGTAAACTTCTTCTGCTTTGGCCGCGACTTCCGGAGACTGTAACGCAGACTTCAGCTTTTGGATTTTATCGCTGTCTTTGTTGTCCTGACGTGATACCAACGCATTGACGTAAGGCGATGAGGCGCTTTCCATAAACAACCCATCGCGACGCGCCGACAGGCCAGCCTGGGCAGAGAAGTTGGTATTTATGATTGAAAGCGTGACATTTGGATCGTCAAGAGTACGTGTTAACTGCGGCGTATCCACCTCAACCAGCTTCAGATGCTTAGGGTTTTCGGTGATATCCAGCGAGGTCGGCAAATAGCCCACGCCGTCTTTGAGCTTAATTAAGCCCTGAGCCTGCAACAGCAACAGACTGCGGCCCAGCGTTGTGGCCTCATTAGAAAGGGTAATCGTATCGCCATCTTTGAGTTCGCTGATGTTTTTAATCTTGTGAGAATAGGCAGCGATAGGGAAAACAAAGGTTTTACCGACAACGGCAAATTTGTAGCCACGCTCTTTAGACTGTTCTTCCAAATAGGGGAGGCTCTGAAAGGCGTTGGCATCAACTTCTTTATTGTTCAGCGCTTCGTTTGGCAGTACGTAATCGTTGAAGTTAAGCACTTCAACATCCAGCTGATACTTGTCTTTGGCAATTTTCTGAACTTCCTGCCAGATAGCTTCGTCGGGACCGGTGTTGATCGCCACTTTAACTTTATGATCGTTATCAGGTGAGCAGGCGGACAACAGTAATACGGAACTGGCGATTAGCGCCGTAAATAAACCTTTCATTAGTAGCGATTCCCATCAGTAAAAGATGTCAAAAGCCTAATACAATTTATCCGCCTTGCGTACTGACGCGGCGATATAAGATATAACCATTACTGCATGATTTGTCTAAAAATTCACCGCATGGTCATCAGGCGCTATCCTGGCGTTTTTAACCGCTGGCAGGGTAATTGACGTCGTCGAACACGATCATAGGCTACGTTTAAACACGTTATTCATTTCAGTATTGCCGACGCGAGTCAGGAGAAACCATGTCAGGGAATCATTCAGATAAATCATCAGATAATAAAATCGTTGCCGTACAGGTGTTAAAAAGTAGTGAAGCATGGAACGGTCAACACATTGACGCTTATCCGCAGGGTGAACCCGAACTGACCGTGATGCGCCTGACCATTCCGGCTCATTCTTCGTTACCCTGGCATACGCATCCCATGCCGAATGCGTGTTTTATCCTGTCAGGTACGCTTGTAGTTGAGGATAAAGAAACGGGTGAGCAGCAAACCTTTCAGGCTGGCGAAGCGTTAAATGAAACGGTGAACAGCGCACATCGCGGCTTTACGCTGAACACGCCTGCCGAGTTGGTGATTACCTATGCGGGGGTGAAAGGGATGGAGCTGAGCGACCCGCTTCCCGGCGAACCTGAAGAGTTCTAGCGTGAGAATGCCTACCGGTACAGTTTCGGGTTAAACACTCGCTGGAGCCAGTCCTTTGCAGATCGCGTGAACGGGGCAGAAAACCTGATTCAGGGTGCGCATTTGGCATCTGGAATACTGTGTAGGGTCATGGCGCAAAAAAAACCAGCCGGTGAAGGCTGGTTTACGTTTGTATGCAACTCTCATTACGCTTTCAGCGAGGCGCCGCCGCAGATAACCAGTTCCTGGCCCGTAATGGCTGCGGCGGATTCGCTAAGTAGATAACCCACTAGCGAGGCGACTTCTTCTGGTTGAATGAGCCGGCCAATCGGCGGAACCATAGGGGCCGACGACGTACGTTCAGGTCGGGTGAGCATGGGGGTTTCGGTCGCACCAGGCGCAACAACGTTAACAGTGATGTTACGCGGTGCCAGCTCCATTCCCCACGAGCGAACCATGCCAACCAGCGCCGCTTTGGTTGCAGCGTACTGCGAGCGGTTGGCGGCACCTCGCGACGTGCGGCTACCTATAATGACAATCCTACTGCCAGGCTGCATCATCGGCACAAAGTGGTTCACCAGGACTTCCGCCGCCTGAACGTGCAACGACCACAGGCGCGCGCCGGCAGCGCTATCAAGTTCGCCTAACGGGGCGGCCACCATCATCCCTGCTGCATGTATCAACGCATCCGGGGTACCGAGTGTGCTGATAACCGACTTAAGCTGTTCCGCATCCGTTAAATCCACGGCAACCCAGTTAAGGTTCGGTGAGGCCATCTCTCCCTGCGTTCTGCTAAGTCCCGTCACTTTCCAGCCGTTATTCAGCAGATGATGGGTGATGGCCTGGCCGATACCGGAACTGTATCCCGTGACGATAGCGTGACACATCTCAGTCTCCTAACATAGATTTTGGCACTTTAAACACCGCTTTGCGGACCGTCATCGGTTCGTTGACCGCGCACAGCGCCTGATGAGGCTCACCGGGCAGAAATACCGCAAAGTCCCCTTTGCGTAGCGTTATGCTCACGGGCCATTCGCGGGGGCGGGTGATGAACAGATCGGGTTTCTTCTCTTCATCATCCGTCTTCGCGACGGACTGCGTACCGGCGTTGATAATCTCTTCGCCTTCCAGCATCACCTGAATATCCGCCCAAAGATGGTGATATTCGGTGTGCCGTAACGCGGCATCTTCGGTAGTGGCCTGCTGAATATTACAAAACCACGCAACATTTTCTGGCTGCCATTTACCGATATCTTTTGCTGCCAGTGCCTCAAACGTGCATGAGGGTAAACGGAGCAGGGCCAGTAAGGGTTCAGGTAATCCTGCCAGGGCCAGGTTGTTCAGGTTTCCAACAATCATCAGATTACTCCTTCACCCACTCAGGCGTGACGCGCGCGTATTTAATTGCCTGACGAAAATAGGTATAAGCGATATGCAAAGTCCCCCCAGCATCCTGCTTGATGCTGGGATAGGAAAATTCACGGTTGCGTTTTTCCTGAGAGTTATTGGTCATACAGTATCCATCGCCTTCATCGAGGTTTTTCTGCCATGGCCAGGTCTTGCCCCCATCCGCTGAAATAGCCACGGTCATGGGCGCGCGCGGTGCCCCCCAGAATGCGGTACGGCCCGTCGTTTCCGGCTCTTTTCTGCCATCACCGTCATCGATCTCATCATATAGAGAGGCACGACGTTCTGTGGCCCCGGCCGCACTCATATTGTTAAATACCAGCGCCAGCTCGCCGCTGTGCAGCGTCGTCACCTGAATAGAAGAGTTGTTGTTAGGTAAAACAGTGGCCTCGGGCGATGACCAGGTTTCTCCGCCATCGGTGGAGCGGCTCAGATAGATATGATCCGCCCAGCGGCTGCGGTAAAGGGCAACCAGCGAACCATCCTGCAAGGCGGTGATATTCATGTGTACACACCCCAGGCTGTCTGGCACGACCACATCTCGCCAGCTTTTGCCCTGATCAGACGAAATTTTCACCGCGCTGATATCATCATTACCTACCCATTTTTCACCTGGCTGGGTGCGGCAGTAGAACACGGGCAGTAACCAGTTACCGTTATCCAGAACGGTAATGGGCTGACGGATAAAGGTGCCTGGCTTATCTAACAGCGTATCGATCGGGCCCCAGGTTTGGCCAAGATCGCTGGACTGACGGTATCGGACAATCGCCGTATCCTGATTGCCGGAGATCTGCGCCGTCCACAATAGCCAGAGAACATTATTGGGCGCGAGAAACAGCACAGGGTTTTGCTCAGACCGCGTGGGATCGTCAGACAGTTTGACGGCTTCGCTCCAGGTGTCAGCGCCTGCCGGCAAGCGAGAGCACCAGACGGAGATATCGGCAATCCCTTCCTGTGTTCCGCCAAACCAGACGCAGAGCAGGGAACCATCCTGCAGTGGCAAAATATTGGCGGCGTGGTTTTGCGGGCATGACGAAGGCAACATTGCCGTCATTACTCGACCATCTTTTTCCCATGGCTTCAGATGGCCATCACGAATTACGGTTACGGTCATTTTATTCTCCTTTGCTTGCTGCATTTTTTGCCTCTTCAGCGGCCTGGGTCCGGGCTTTACTTGGGATCATATGGTCAATAGCCATAATCAATGCCGGTGTCAGTAGCGCGATATACATGTTGTTGATACCAAAAGGATCGCCTAACAGATACCAGATGGAGGTCACCACACAGGCGCCCACCAAGCCCGCATTTGCCCCACGCGTACTTCTGTAGAACGGCGCGTAGAAGGCAATCACCGCAACAACGGTAATAGACAGACGAATAGCACGTGTAAAGAAAGAGAGTTTTAAGACTTCAGGCACGAACAGAACAAAAATCAACGGCAGGAAACCAATCAACAGTGATAACCAGCGCGTTGTTTTAAATTCCTGATCGGGCGTCGGTTTGAAATAAGGCACATAGAAATCTTTCACCACCAGTGAGGCGATCGCCAGAGCGACGGTACTGACGCTGACAAAGATGGAGGCCACCAGCGAGGTCGTTACCAGACCCGCCAGCCAGGGGTTCATGTCCTGCAAAAACACCGGCATGGCGTACAGGCTGTTAATCTCTGGATGCAGGTACTTTGCGGCCACACCGATCACCGCAATCGCCAGTGCAATCGGCATACAGAACAGGAAAGCAATCCACGTGGAGCGCTGTGCAGATTTCACGTCTTTAGTTGAGGAGATAGCCTGAATAACAAACTGTGTGCAGAAAATCGAACCAATAGTACCGATGAGCCAGGCAACGATGGTTGATACGCCGATATTACCATCCCAGGTCCAGTAATAGGCGGGCATTTCGTCGATCATAGGTTTGAAGCCGCCCGTTTGCGACAGTGCAAACCACAAAATAGCCAGAATACCAAAATACTTCAGCGCGCTGTGCAGCATGGTGACCCAGGCAATTCCCTTTAAACCACCAAACGCAAAGTAGAAGGTACTGACGATAGCGGTGATAAACGCAGCAATGGGCAGGGTAACGTGTAAGACCGTCGCGATAGCGGCGGCACCACTCACATAATTACCCACGTTTACCAGCAGCAGGGCATAAATCATAATCAGTGAAATGATATTCTTGGTACTGCTACCGTATTTTTCAGCGATGGCGCCCGAAATGGTAATTTTGCCGGTGTTATAAATACGTTTAACCAGAATCATACCAAATAACGGAAAACCGATTGCCGCACCAATAACAGACCATGACGCGGCAATACCGCCTTCAAAAGCGGCCTGCGCGGTGCCGATGGTCGACTTTGCCCCTATATATTCTGACATCAGCAGAATACCAACAATAAAGGCGGGCATGGCGCGTGAGCCTTCCATAAAATCGCCAGAGTTTTTACTGCGTAAGCGAAACGTTAGCCAGGTGGTAAATAAAATATAAGCCACCACGATGCCAATAATTATCAGGGTGTCCTGAGCGTTGAAAGTTTTCATTATAGCCTCAGATATAACAAGATAAATTCGGGGAGCACAGCGACTCCCTGTCTTTACGTTTTATTACTTCTTATTATCATTTCAGGTACAGGTTGATGATTCTGCGGATTTCATCTTCCTGTGCGGTATCAAAGTGAACGGCATAACGGCTTTCGCCCACGTTATAACCTAAAATCTGCAACGCTTTTTTAACTGCTGCGGGTGAAAATGCCACTTTATAAAGGTCTGTGCGTAAGCCCGTGACCTGCTCTTGCGCCAGCCGCGATCCTTCACGATCTCCGGCATGGAAGCGAGACCAGATAGCATTGATTTGACGCGGCGCGACGTTAGCCAGGCCTGAAATACAGGCTGAGCATCCCTCGACATAGCCCTGGTGAATCAGTGAGTCCGGACCGTTCAGAACATCGAAGTCTTTACTGTCCTTAACGGCATCCAGATAACCTTTCAGGCTTTCATAGCTTCCGGCGCTGTCTTTCACGCCAATAATATTCGGGTGTTCAGCAAGTGTGCGGGCCGTTTGTGGCTCGATCGTATTACCCGTCCTGGCCGGAATGTTATACAAAAACACCGGAACGGAAAGGGCATCCGCAATGGCCGTGTAATGATGAATGAGTTCGCGCTGATTAAGCGGCACAAAATAAGGCGTAATCACCGAAACTGCGTCCACGCCCAGTTTTTCGATTTGTTTGCCCAGCCGAATGGTTTCGCGGGTGGAAATCTCACCAATATGCGCCACAACGTTTCCGCGCCCCGATACTTCATTAACACAGGTTTCAGTAACAGTGAGTTTCTCTTTCTCATTAAGGACAAAAAACTCACCGTTAGTGCCGCCACAGAAAATACCGTTGCCCGCATTAAGTTGGCGAATAACCTGACGCTTAAGTTCATCAAGGTTAAGTCCGCCTTCTTTATCAAAAGGGGTAACAATAGCTGTTAACACACCTTCAATTTTCTTACGCATTACCCACTCCTTTTTTAAATTAAATCCTGGGGAAAAGTGTCCGGTAAATTGCAGCCACATCCTGATGGCTGACTACGCAAGGCGAATTGTTCATCAATCGCTTCACGTTCAGAGCCGCTTCACTGAGGGAATCGATATCATCGGATGGCACACCCAGGGCTTCCAGGTTATCAGGCAGGTTGAGGCGTTTGACTAATTTGGCCAGATAGTCAACCAGCGCATGTGATTTCTCTTCCTGACTCAGCGTGGTATCGGCTTCCGGGATCAGATCCCAGACGTTGGCAAATTTCTCCACCGCAAAGGGCCGCACTACTTTCATGCAGGGCGCCAGCAGAATGGCGTTAGCGACACCGTGAGGCAGATGCCAGGTACCGCCTAAGGGATAGGACAGGGCATGAACAAGATGGGTACCGGCATGGGCAATGGCTGCACCGCCATAATAAGAGGCCCACAGCATTTCCAGCTTGGCTGTCAGGTTATGCGGTTCATTAACGGAGGTTTCCAGATGACGGAATAATTTATACAACCCCATGAGTGCAACATTGTCACCGACAGGATTCGAAATCGTCGCGGTGTAGCACTCAAGTAAATGGCACAGCGCATCAATTCCCGTTGAGGAGGCGATATGCGCGGGCATGCTGGTTGTCAGCTCAGGTATCAGGGCAACATAATCTGGCAGCATGACAGGCGAAATAATACCGACTTTGGTATTTTGCTCGGGAATGGCCAGAATGGCATTTGGGGTCGATTCCGATCCTGTGCCCGCAGTAGAAGGAATGAGCAGCGATGGCAAGCGTGCTTCAATTTTCTGACCGTCCAGCAGAGCCTTGAGCGAAGGACGGGACGCATGGCATAAAACCGAGAGGAGCTTCGCCACATCCAACACGCTTCCGCCACCAACACCCACGACCAAATCATAGGCCTTACCTGCCGTGCGCGTCAGCACTGTTTCAACGTCAGTATGCGTCGGCTCTGCCGGAACATCGTCAATGAGCTCTACCTGACGAGCATCCTGCCCCAGTAGCGTGAGGATCTGCGCTGTTGCCGGCAAATTCACAATGTTTTTATCTGTTAAAACCAGCAGTCGTTTTCTGCCCGCCACGACGGGCGCCAGTGCGTTTATCGCATGAGAACCGCTTAATATCGTGCTGTTAATTATGGCCACATTCTTCTCCCCGTTTATGACTGAAATTCATCATGCTGCTGTAGCGCAATCACTCAGCGACTAAATTTATAAATAAAATGGCGCTTTATTAAATTGATCTTGCTCACATATAATCGATTGTGATTGAATATAATCAAATGATCGAGCGGGTGCTTTGCACACCTGGTCGCTGTATGTAAATGCGCCTTTAGCTGAAGCCGTCAGTGAGCAGCACGCGATTTGCTGCCTGGTGCGTGTTCCGTTGGTGATGCGCAGCGCACCGTCAAATGCGGTATTACTCAGGTGCGGAGATTGCGACGGCATCGTGCGCGACGGGATTCAGAATTGAGGGCCGGGCGGGTGATTGTGCGCCATACAGATACTTTCCCGGTCGCGGCCGGAGTCTGACTGTATTGATTAAAGTCGGTGTTTTCGGAGATGAAACCACCCTTTCAGAAATATTGAGCTTCGTTGAGGAGAAAACAGGTGACGAATACTGTTGCTATAACAATGGGAGATCCTGCCGGGATCGGTCCTGAAATCATTATTAAAGCGTTAGCCGAAGGTGCATTGAATGGTTCACCCGCGGTTGTTATCGGCTGCGCTGAGACTTTCCGCCGCATACTGGCCATGAACATCACACCTCAGGTTGAACTCCGGGTGATCGACCAGGTTTCTGAGGCACGGTTCACGCCCGGCATCCTTCATATTATTGATGAGAAGGTGGCGCATCCCGAAGCGTTGCAATGTGGTGTGGTTCAGCCAGAAGCCGGTGATGTGGCCTACCGTTGCATCAAGCGCGCGACCGAAATGGCGCTGCGTGGTGAGGTAAAGGCGATTGCGACTGCGCCGCTGAATAAAGAAGCGCTGCATCTGGCAGGGCATCACTATCCGGGCCATACCGAATTACTCGCGAAGCTAACGGACACCAAAGATTATTCGATGGTGCTCTACACCGATAAACTGAAAGTCATTCATGTCACCACACATATTTCCCTGCGCAAGTTTCTGGATACGCTGAGTCAGGCGCGGGTGGAAACGGTGGTCAGGATTGCCGATACCTTTTTACGCCGGGTCGGTTTCAGCCAACCGCGTATTGCGGTGGCAGGAGTAAACCCACATGCGGGTGAAAATGGTCTGTTTGGCGATGAAGAGATCCGTATTCTGACGCCCGCTGTCGAAGCGATGAAAGCGCAGGGCATGGATGTGTACGGCCCCTGTCCACCGGACACCGTTTTCATGCAGTGTAACGAAGGCATGTACGACATTGTTGTCGCCATGTATCACGATCAGGGGCATATTCCGCTTAAGCTGCTTGGCTTTTACGACGGGGTGAACATCACGGCAGGATTGCCTTTCCTGCGTACTTCAGCCGATCACGGTACGGCATTTAACATCGCCTGGACAGGTAAGGCTAATCCGGAGAGCATGGCGATATCAATTGATATGGCCATGAAGATTACCCGGGAGTAATAATTTATCGAAAGCTAATGCTTTCTGGTCACTCAGGCGATGACAAGACATCGCCTTTTCTTCACCGGGCTGAAGCGTCATCGCTGTCCACAACCCATCCACCTCAAGACGTTACCTCCACTTCGCTTGCAAATGACTACGAGCAGATAGTCATGCTCTATTACATAAGTTCTCTTTATTTAAGTTTTGATCGGCAGCGACCTGCCTCAGTGGGATAATATGAATGGATTGTCTCAGTGCTGTAGCGACTTTCTTATTTCAACGTCATTAACATTCGCCGCTCAGTTAATAACTCGGAGATGTACATTGAAGTTTACGGATTTTAAGCAACCGGTGTGATTATTCATTTTTTAGGTGATCGCTGCCTCATATTATCTGGTTAAAAATGTCACATTTATTACCTATAAAGAAAATGGAAAGATAAGTTTTCATTGTTATCAACCTTAACCGACTTTTCTGTTTCTGTATGACCGACGGCCGTTACGCTAACGCTATGAATATTCAGCATGCATGGCCGATCTTTTTTTGATGTTTAATCATTTTTACGTTTTATACATTGTCAGAAAGGCGCGCATAGTGACGCGGCTATTTTCATCGCATGATAAATCCCGCATGATGGTGTCGTATTATTTCCACCTCAATTCTGAGGTTATTGTTATATCTTCCTGTGCATTTCATCTATGCACCAGACTTATTCGACGCGCATTTTTCTGCGTATGAAAATGGATAACTGGAGAAATAAACATGAACTATCCTGCCGAGCCTTTCCGTATCAAAAGTGTTGAAACCGTATCAATGATCTCACGCGATGAGCGTGTTAAAAAAATGCAAGAAGCGGGCTATAACACGTTTTTACTGAATTCAAAGGATATCTACATCGATCTGCTGACAGACAGCGGTACAAATGCCATGAGTGACAAGCAGTGGGCAGGGATGATGATTGGTGATGAAGCCTACGCAGGCAGTGAAAACTTCTACCATCTCGAAAAAACGGTGAAAGAGTTGTTTGGTTTCAAACACATCGTTCCAACCCACCAGGGACGCGGGGCGGAAAACCTGCTCTCGCAGCTGGCCATTAAGCCCGGTCAATATGTCGCAGGAAATATGTACTTTACAACAACCCGCTTCCATCAGGAAAAAAATGGCGCAACCTTTGTGGATATTGTCCGCGATGAAGCACATGACGCCAGCCTGAATCTCCCCTTTAAAGGTGATATTGACCTGAATAAATTAGCGACGCTCATTAAAGAAAAAGGCGCCGAGAACATCGCCTATATCTGCCTTGCGGTCACCGTGAATCTGGCGGGTGGGCAGCCCGTTTCAATGGCAAATATGCGCGCCGTACATGAAATGGCCAGCACGTATGGCATTAAGATCTTTTACGATGCCACCCGTTGCGTTGAAAATGCCTATTTTATCAAAGAGCAGGAGGCGGGCTACGAGAACGTCAGTATCAAAGATATCGTGCATGAAATGTTCAGCTATGCCGACGGGTGCACCATGAGCGGTAAAAAAGATTGTCTGGTGAATATCGGCGGCTTCTTGTGTATGAACGATGAGGAGATGTTCTCAGCGGCAAAAGAGTTGGTTGTCGTTTATGAAGGTATGCCGTCATACGGCGGGCTGGCCGGTCGGGATATGGAAGCGATGGCTATTGGGCTACGTGAAGCCATGCAGTATGAATATATTGAACACCGGGTCAAACAGGTGCGCTATCTGGGCGATAAACTCCGTGAAGCCGGCGTACCCATTGTTGAACCGACGGGCGGACATGCGGTATTTCTTGATGCTCGTCGTTTCTGTCCACACCTGACGCAGGATCAGTTCCCTGCGCAGAGCCTGGCAGCCAGCATCTATATGGAAACCGGCGTGCGAAGTATGGAACGTGGAATTGTTTCCGCCGGTCGCAGCAAGGAAACGGGGGAGAACCATCGCCCCAAACTGGAGACGGTACGTCTCACTATTCCACGCCGTGTTTACACTTACGCGCACATGGATGTTGTTGCCGATGGCATCATTAAACTGTACCAGCATAAAGAAGATATTCGTGGTCTGACGTTTGTTTATGAACCCAAACAACTTCGCTTCTTTACTGCGCGTTTTGACTTTATTTAATACAACCCTGGCCCCGCAGGGGCCCTGTTTCTCTCCTATCGCCCTTCCTTTATTTCAGACCTGCCGCCATGGCAGGTCTGCAGTCGAACCGTTATTATCCAGCGGATTCAGAATGACGCCAAAATGATAATAAAGAGTCAACAGGAGAATTTCTCATGGTTATTAAGAAAACAACACCCGGTTTAATGAGTGGAACGATGCTTATCATTGCCACCGTCATAGGTGGCGGAATGTTCTCACTGCCGATTGCTATGGCTGGCATATGGTTTCCAGGCGCATCAATTATTTTAACGCTCATTGCCATAATGATGCTGTTAACCGGACTGATGCTGGTTGAAGTCAATCTCCATTATGGCGGTGGTGCGAGTTTTAACACCTTCACACAGGATTTATTAGGTCATAAATGGAATGTTGTGGTGGGTATCGCATTTGGCTTTGTCTTGTATATTTTAACTTATGCTTATATTTCTGGCTCTTCTGCTGTCATCTCTCAGACGGTAGAAAAATACAGCGGATTTTATCTTCCAGCCCGCTTATCTGTGATCATCGTAAGCGTGTTGGTCGGTGGCATCGCATGGTACAGCTCACTTTTGGTTGGTCGTATTACAACGGTGTTAATTATCGGGAAGTTTGTTGCCTTTTTTGCTACCTTGTCTGGCCTGATATGGCATGTCGAAGGCGCTAAACTTATTGACAGTGCCGCCTGGGCGCTGCCTGACACGCAATATCTGCCTTATATTTTAATGACGCTACCTTTCTGCATCATCTCTTACGGTTTCCACGGCAACGTGCCCAGTCTGGTGAAGCTGTATGGCACTCAGGGGGTTAAGAATATCACCCGGTCGATTTTTATTGGCACGGCTTTCGCTCTGCTGCTTTACATATTCTGGTTGGTCGTCACCATGGGCAATATCAGCCGCGCCGATTTTTCGCCCATTATCGCCAAAGGGGGGAATATTGATGTATTTGTCGAGGCAATAGGGGGCTTATTTACCAGCACGTCTATGGATCTGATCCTCACTTTCTTTGGTAATTTTGCGGTAGCCAGCTCATTGCTAGCCGCGACGCTGGGGCTTTTCGATTATATTGCCGATCTGTTTCATTTTTCAGACGACCGTTCTGGCCGGTTTAAGACGGCCCTGGTAACGTATTTGCCACCCGCTGTCGTTTGTTTCATCCTGCCCGGTGGCTTTGTCTATGCAATTGGCTATGCCGGTCTGGCCTTTACGATCTGGAGCGTTATTCTGCCGCCTTTTCTTGTGAAAGCGGCCCGCAAGCGTTTTCCCACTGCAGTCTATACCGCACCCTGTAATAACATGATCCTTAATCTGGTTATCGTGGTGGGGGGATTCGTTTACCTGACGGTGGTACTTGATGTATTCCGGCTGCTGCCTTCGTTTAGCTAAAGTGAAGCGAGCGCGATGTGTGCACCTTATCACCATCACCATCCTCTGCTCTCGTGCTGCCTGATTAGCCCAGTGTCCCTTGCCGGGGGCTGAGCGACTCACGTCTTCCACACTTCTCAGGCTTCAGCCGCGATGCTCCCACGGACAAGCTGGCTGAAGCTCAGTGTCAGGGCTCAGTGAGCCCCGATCGACAAAGCGTATAACGACCTGTTATTCAAGGTGTGATGACAGGCAGCAGGCTAAAGGGTAATACCCTGTTGCTGCAGTCGCGTTGCGCGGAATCTTACCTGAAGGCAAACATGCATCTCTTCATGGCAACATCCTGAGATGAGGTCTGAGCAATGTGAATTGGGGTTTTAACAAGAGCGGCCCTCATTAAAACCAGTCAGAGGGCCAGGAGAGATCGGGACAGTGGTATTTATTTTGCTGATTTATTATTGATTTTTACTCGTTCAGTTAACAGACTGGTTTCAAGATCAGAAAAATTCAGGGTTCTCAAGAAGGCAGGATTAATATTCTTACAGGGTAACAGTCGGGTATCACCAAGGTTATTGACAAGAATGAGGTAAGGATTTGTTCCTTGCATATCAATCACAGAGTTCAATTTCCACATAATTTCCTCCTTGGTTCATGGATGTCATGAACACAGCTGGAATTATGCGTGGTAATCCGCCGGAAAAATGAGGAATCAGTGCTACCTGATGCTCTGTTTCCCTCATGGTAAGCATTAAATTATAAATACTTGATGTACATCTATGTCATTAAATTGTCACAATGAAAGCCATCGCGAATCGCGTAAGAAATAACTAACTCAAACTTGATCGGACCGACGATGAAACAGTGTTGTCATAATGGAGCTAGTTATGAAGGGTTCATTTTCCTGCATCACACGTTTTGAATAAATTTGAATTTATTTTACATGACGCCCTGTCAGGCATTACGCCTTTTTCCGGATATAAGCATTTTTCGCCAGAGACGGTGCTGTCTCTGATTACTTATGTCTTAAAATATTAATAACATATAAACCACCAATTTAACCTCATGGAAACAGGCTTGTGAGGTGTATTCCTTAAATGCGTGTTATTTATTTCGCTATCTCATCCCAGCACATGTCACAATTCAGGTGTTGCTTCTGGTATGGTAGTGGACTTGCATATTTTCATAGCGATAATCTTGGTTTTGACGAAAAAATTGTTCAACGCACAATCTGCAATCCACTAATTGATCATTTTGTCGCGGCGGTCATTTAATTTTAATTACCTTTTTTTCATCAATGCCGTTATGTCACGCAAGGACACAGCGAATCATGCCGGAAATAACCAAATAATAAATTTAATTAACAGTGAGATTACAATGCCAAATAAATTACTCAGTGCTAACGCCACCGTTCCACAGTGGGATCGCCATAATCTGGTTCCGAGAATCGTTCATCTCGGATTTGGTGCGTTTCACCGTGCCCATCAGGCTGTCTATGCAGACGTTCTTGCTGCTGAACACAGCAGCAACTGGGGTTATATTGAAGTCAATCTTATCGGCGGTGAGCAACAGATTGCCGATCTCAAGCGTCAGGATTTTCTCTATACCGTGGCAGAAATGTCCGCCAGTGCGTGGTCAGGCAGGGTGGTTGGCGTCGTCAGGCAGGCGCTTCATGCGCAGGTTGATGGCACTGAAGCCGTGCTGGAGGCGCTATGCCAGCCGCAGGTTGCCATTGTGTCGTTAACGATTACCGAAAAGGGCTACTGCCACGCGCCCGCGACAGGCGAACTGATGCGTGACCATCCCCTCATCGTAGCTGACTTAGCACAGCCCCATCAGCCCCATTCCGCCCCAGGCATCATCGTTGAAGCGCTGGCCCGCCGCAGAGCGGCGGGGTTAGCCGCCTTCAGCGTCATGTCCTGCGATAACATTCCTGAAAATGGCAGGGTGATTGCCGGGGTCGTTTGCGCCTATGCGCGGCAATGCGATCGCGAACTGGCAAGCTGGATCGAACAGCACGTCACTTTTCCCTCTACCATGGTGGATCGTATCGTACCCGCCGTCACCCAGGAAAGCCTGAATAAAATTGCGCAGGTAACAGGGGTGCAGGATGCTCTGGCGGTGGCCTGTGAACCCTTCAGGCAATGGGTGATAGAGGATAACTTCGTAGCCGGACGTCCTGAGTGGGAAAAGGCCGGCGCAGAACTCGTTAACGATGTTGTCCCGTACGAAGAAATGAAGTTGCGCATGTTAAACGGCAGCCACTCATTTCTGGCCTATCTTGGTTATCTGGCGGGCTATGAACATATTTGTGACTGCATGGAGGATCCCGATTTCAGACGGGCAGCACGAACGTTGATGCTGCAGGAGCAGGCACCGACATTGCAAGTTAAGGGCGTGGATCTGACGCGTTATGCTGACCTGCTGATCGCGCGCTTTGAAAACAATGCGTTAAAGCACCGTGCCTGGCAGATAGCCATGGATGGCAGCCAGAAACTTCCTCAGCGCTGGCTGGACTCGATTCGTTGGCATCTCAGAAACGAAAGTGATTTTGACCTGCTCGCCCTGGGCATTGCCGGTTGGATGCGCTATGTCTCAGGCGTAGACGAGCAGGGAAATCCGATTGAAGTGATCGACCCGTTATTACCCACTTTGAACGCTGCTGTGGGATCCAGTGCTGATGGCGAGGCGAGGGTGAAAGCATTATTAGGTGTCGATGCCATTTTTGGTGAGGCGCTGGCAAATAATGCGTACTTTGTGGAGCAGGTAACCCGTGCCTATCAGCTTCTGCTTGATAAAGGGGCGAAAGGCGCGGTAGCCGCTGCCGTTGCGCATTAATCTTCAGTGAGGCAAGCCACGGGCAGTGGCTTGCCTGGCGATTACAGGTTATCGTTTGGACGGCCAGATTGGTCGGCAACGACGCCCGTATCTGGTTTGAGTTCGCGCGTAAACCAGCTTACGACTTCCTGGATAACCTCCGGCTGGTACCAGGTGAGGTCGGCATGCTCTGCCCCTTTCACCACAACGTAGTCCACTTTCTCACCGGCTTTCCTGAGGGCATCAAACAGCTGCGCACTTTGATGGGGCGATACCAGAGAATCTTTATCACCGTGCATAATCAGGAAAGGCGGCTTGCTGTTTCGTAAATGTCCCATAGGGCTGGCATGCCGTGCTTTTGCCGTGTCGTCCATGATGCTTGCGCCAGCAAACTCACGAAAGGCTGGACCGTGCACCAGCAATGCCTCGGTTACCGCAGGTGACTGATGAACTTTTTGAATTTCATCGGCATAACTTTCGCCAATGTTAAGGAGGTCGGATATGCCATATAGCGTTGCCACTGCCTGCACATCAGAGGATTTATCGGTGAAATCACCGCGATCAAACGCCGTTTCCCCCTGTGTGGTGCCGAGCATTTGCACAAGCCATCCCCCAGCCGAATCGCCGAGTACACCAATGCGCGCGGGATCAATGCCGTATGTCTCGGCATGTTGTCGCAAATAGCGCACTGCCGCTTTACCATCATTTACCGGAGCCGGGAAGGTATTCGGTACAACGCGATATTCCGCAGCGGCCACAACAAAGCCAGCCTCTGCCAGCGCCATACGCATCTGGATGTACTTATCGTGATTGGCACTGGTAAAACCGCCACCGGGAAAATAAATGATGGCGGGTTTAGGCGCGTCGGTGCGGGGCACTAACAGCGACATATGGAGCGGCCTGGTCTCTCTTGCCGTCGTGATTTGTGAATAAACGATGCCACTTATGGCATCTATCTGATTGCGTGTTGGTTTGACCTGAATAACCTTTGCACCCTCACGATAACCCGTCAGATCGTTATGCTCTGTCGCCATCGCGCTCCCCATTGTCATCATTACTGCTAACCCACCAATTAAAAAATTGTGGCATAGATTCATAATTTTTCCCCAGACGTTGAGAGAAATGCTCTCAATTGAACAAAAAAACCTGCATTGAGGCTGTCATTTTCAGCAATCAGACGGTAATGCATAAACGGCAAAGAGAAGTTGAGCGAGATTATGAAAGCCGGATTTTGGGGGAAAGATTGCGGAGTGATGAGGCGCGAGCCAAACCTTGTGGCGGTCTGGCCCGATGAGATTAGCGAATGACGATTGTAAGCAGGATAAAAACGACTGCGATAGCTACCACCTGAATAAAAATCCGATCAAGCGTGAATTTACGCATAGCGTCACCTCACGGCGTGAGTATTTGCCAGATACCCAATCCTGTCAGGATCAGGCCGGTTAAAAGAAAAATGAACGAAATTGCGCTTTCAGATGAAAACTTCATGATGTGCTTCCTTGTCATTATGATGACGGTTAATCGCATCCGTTGATGTGAACATTAACGTCACCTGGTGAGACAGCGTCCGGCTTCTGCCTGTCAGAAACCTATGCCGTTATCCCGGCCCGAGTGCGCTGATGTTTCGGCGGCAGGCACCTCTTTATTACGCCGCTCGATATCAATGTTGCATCAGGTGATAAGTCTGACGGTTTAACGATAGACGGTAAGCCTCTTTATCGGCTGATTTTGGCGTCATGTTCCTGTGCGGCTATCCGCATGCATGGCGACTCCAGCCTGCTGTTAACGCTGCTCGTGTAGGAATAACTGCTGCGACAGCAAGACATCGCGTCAATAAGGCTTACAGCGATTGCACTCGCTTTGCGGGAGGAGGGAATAGCGCGTTTTTGAACAGTAACATGACCACAGTCCTCATTCGTTAACTGCTGGCTGACCAGAATGGCGATTGTCATGCGGGTAATCATGGTCGGCTTTGCGAAACAGCCATCCGAACCTTCAATCACGCCGATACCATGAAGCCTGAATGAATGCGTGCCTAGTATAATCAGGATGCAACGTGAGTAAAGCCAATACCTGTGGGTGAGTGAGGATAGGTTTAAGTTACTCAGACATGAAATTATCGTTGCTGATTTCCGGTCACGGTTATCAGCCCTTACCAGTGCCTCTGATTCAGGGCGCTTTCACGCCATTCGCCATTCGCAGTTGCGAAGGGGTCAAGCCTGTCACCTGTTTGAAGCGGTGGCTGAAATGACTTAGCGAACTAAAGCCAGTATCCAGTGCGATTTGCGTCAACGGCAGCGAGGTTGACTGCACCATCTGCTGTGCTTTTTCCATGCGGCGCTGCATGACGTACTGATGCGGCGCAATACCGAGCGACTGGCGAAACATCCTGGCAAAATGGTACTCACTCAGGTTTGCCTGAGTGGCCAGTGCATCAAGCGTGAGGGGCAATGCCAGGTGCGCATCAATAAAAGCCAGCGTATTGCGTAATACAAAGGGGGCCAGTCCACCCGTTACCGCCGGAGGCCGCCACTGAACGCTGGAATAGTGCTGGATCAGATGAGTTAATAACAGGGTGCTGGCAGTGCTCAACATGAGGTGATTTGCGGGCTGCTGCCAGTCACAGCTGAGTAAGAACTGGCGATACAACGTGGTGATACTGGCATCACTGCAAAATATTTTCTCATCCAGTGCAATCGACAGCGGGCTGCGATCCCATATTTTCTCGCCCACATCGCGTAAATGCTCATCTGTGCAATAGAGATGCACAAAAGAGAGGTTATTACGTACGTCCCATGTGGATTCGCTCTGCTGCGGCATCAGGCAGAATTTATCTGGTCCACCGCCGTTTCGCCAGCCGGAAGCGGTTTTGTGGTAACTCTCATAGCCATCGGCAACATACAGGCTTAGCGTGTGATGGTTACTGTTTACGGTAATCCTGTCTTGCTTGTTGTGCCATGCTGCCAGCCGGATGCCGGAGTTAAGCATGACCGATTCGCGCAACACAGCTTTATTTTGACGCAGTATTTCAAACGTGTCGTAAACGCGAGACATAACTCTTTTCCGCCCGTTCATCAGAGGCTCAGTCTAGGGCGAGAGCCAGCAGGTAGCCAGATCTGTATCGTTAAAATGCGCAAGATTTTGCAAATCAGACGCAGGTTCATAGAAGCGTGCGTCCTCATCAGTTGGGACACTGTGTTCTGCTTCGTTTAAAGGAAAAAGCATGAACGCATTACTCTATGCTGTGGTCGTGGTTATCTGGGGTACAACCTGGATTGCCATCTTTTTGCAACAAGGGCCCGTTGATGTCACGGTGTCCGTTTTCTGGCGCTTCGCCATAGCCAGTATTTTATTGCTGACGCTCCTGCAGATAATGGGGCGCCTGCGCAGATTATCGCCGCGCGATCATCTGTTTTGCGCTTTGCAGGGCTGCTGTGTATTTTGCTTTATTTTTTGGTGCTTCTACACCGCCGCCGGTTATATCAATACCGGTTTAGAGTCCGTGATTTTTTCCATGGCGGTGCTGTATAACGCAGTAAACAGTTATCTGTTTTTTGGGCAGCGCCCCCAGCCGCGTTTCTGGTTTGCGGTCACGCTGGGATTAACGGGCATGATCCTGTTGTTTTGGGACGATCTGCACATCAGCGGCGCAAGCGGTGGACTGTGGCGAGGCATCGGCCTGTCGGCGTTGGGCACGTTTGGCTTTTCTCTGGGCAACATGATCAGCCTGCGGCATCAGCGCAGACAGCTGGAAACCATGACCACTAACGCCTGGGCTATGTTATACGGCGCAATGGTCATGGGCATTATCGCTCTACTTCGTGGCGTGAGTTTCTCACCGCTCTGGACACTGAGCTACCTCAGTGCCTTGCTTTATTTGTCCATATTCGGTTCGGTCATTGCGTTTTGGGCGTATTTCACCCTGGTCAGACGTACGGGCGCCGCTAAAGCCGCATACACAACACTGATGTTTCCGTTGGTTGCCCTCACCTTATCGACGGTTTATGAAGGCTATCACTGGCAAAGCCACAGCGTGGTGGGATTGCTGATGATCCTGGGCGGTAACCTGGTGATGTTCGGACGTCCCTTGCGCTGGCCAAAACCGAAACCCATGCCGGGCACGCTATAAAGCAGTGATCAGATAAGGCGTTATTCACTGGCTTGCGGAATGCTCTGCGGCTGAAGTTGATATATCCATGCGGTGACACTGTCACCGTTTTCCAGGGCCACCTTAACGCTGATCCGGTCATAACCCTCCTCAAATTCATCCAGCATCGGCCAGTGTAGGTACAGATTGTCCGAGGAAAAAAGAAAGCCCTGCACTTGTGGCCCGCGATCGTCCACAACAATACCGGGGAAGCCTGCAGCCGCGCCGCGCCCTTCAGTAAAAAAAACGCCCCGGACAACTCCGGCCTGCCAGGCGCCACCGATGTTCTCCAGAAGAGAGGCGTTACTGCGGCCCGGACACAGGGTGCCATAAACAAACAACCTTTCCATATTCGTCTCTGTCACAAAAAATGCCACCTTACCTGTCTGGAATGTCGTTGTCATCAGGCAGGGGCGATCAGGTCACGAGTCTGTATATCAGGCTGATAAACAACAACCTTATGCAAGGCAACGCGCAAATAGAACAGGGTTTAATCGCTAAAGGCTGAGGCAAGTCATTATTTTTTATTCCCGTCAGCGGTTGAGTGACTTAGTCTTTATTTTCTATTTATCAAGTTTTAGAAATTAAATATATCTCTGATTAACAGGTAAAGCTGGTTTGTACTGTGCCGATAAGAATGCATTGCGATAACCTTTTTTCAATTTCACACTCAGGGGCTTTTATGACTATTACCCAGCGTTTGGTGCTGGCATTTTCATTGCTGGCGTTATCACTTTGTGCGCTCGTTGCTGTTTCATTATCCGTGATATCCGGTTTCCAGTCGCGCTTTGAATATGTTCAGGTGAATGCGATACCCAGCATTAAAGATCTGAACAAGTCAATCAGTGCAACTAACCAGCTCGGGCTGGCATTGTATCGTCATCAGTCGATGGCCGACAGCGCGAAACAGTCCGCAGCTGAAGATAAAATCAATGGCATTCTTGATAATATTAAATCGCTGAATGACTACTATATGGCGAATGATATTTCCAGTGATGAAGATAAAGCGATGACGGTACAGGCGCAACGTAACCTTGACGCGGTTCGTAGCACGCTTCCGGCATTTCTTGCAGCTTCGCGCAGTCACGATAATGCCCTGTCGCTAGAACAGCTTCAGGGCGAAAACGGCATTGGCGCCGCTGCCCGCAAAATGGAGTCTGACTTCACCAAACAAATCGATTTGAATATTAAAATTGGTGATGGATTAAGAGCAGAGAATAACCGTATTTATTCACAGACGTTTTGGATGATGACAAGTGCATCCGTGCTGGTTATTGTGTTACTCGGCCTGTTCTCTGTCAGTATTATTCTGGGAATTAAAAGAAGCCTGACCAGCATTAAAGATACGATGTCGACCGTCAGTAATAACCTTGATTTAACCTGTTCAGCGCCTGTCCTCAGAAACGATGAAATAGGCCAGACCGCATCAGCGTTTAATGATTTGTTGAAACGTGTATCCACCACTCTGATGTCTGTGAACCATTCAGCGCAATCTGTCAGTACGGGCGCGACGCAAATCGCAGCGGGCAATGAAGACCTGTCATCGCGTACGGAACAACAGGCGGCTTCACTGGAAGAAACGTCAGTCAGTATGGCGACGCTGAGCGATACCGTGCGTCAGAATGCGGAAGGTGCGGTCCAGGCCAGCAATCTGGCAAATAATGCCAATACGCTGTCCAAACAAAACGGCTCCGCAGTCAGTCAAATGTTGACGACGATGGGCGACATTCGCGGCAGTTCTGCCAAAATTTCTGAAATCACCGGGCTTATTGAGGGGATTGCTTTCCAGACCAATATCCTGGCGCTTAATGCCGCGGTAGAAGCGGCACGTGCCGGTGAACACGGTAGGGGGTTCGCGGTCGTCGCCTCTGAGGTCCGTAATCTGGCACAGCGCTCTTCGTCCGCAGCCCGGGAGATTAAAGATCTTATCAACGTGTCAGTTTCACAAGTTGAGCAGGGCCTTGAGCAGGCAACAAGCGTGGGCAGCAATTCAGACAACGTCAGCAATGCTATTCAACAGGTCGCTGATTTAGTCAATGAAATTGCGGCCGCTACGGCCGAGCAGAGTAAAGGCATTGAGCAGGTTCATCTGGCCATCGGGCAAATGGATGAAGTGACGCAGCAAAACGCCTCACTGGTTGAAGAAGCGTCTTCGGCGTCTAAATCTCTGCAGGAGCAGGCAGAAACGCTATCGAGACTGGTTTCAACCTTTAAGGTTAATGACAGTGTCACCCAGGTTGCTTCACCAGCCAGTGTGCCGGTGAGCCCGTCAGTACCCGCACTGAAAAGGCCGGATTTGAAAGCAGTCAACGTCGATAAGGTTAACTGGGAAAGTTTCTGATGCCTTCTTTAGGGATCTAAGCCCGCCGGTGCCTGCTGGCGACAAAAAGCGCTGTGTACGACAGCGCTTTTTTATTGCCCGATGCACGTCTTTTCTGCCAGTAAAGCGGGTGAGCGTGTCGCTTGTTGTCCTGGGTAACAGGCAGGCCTGATCAGGCCCCCTGTTACTGCCGGTTATCACTCACTGATCTTGCACCTGATTCTGACGGCGTCCTTCTCTTTGCATGACCAGGCTGAGCGAGGCCGGTAACAGCGTTAACGTGACCAGCGTTCCGGTGACCAGACCGCCGATAATGGCGTACGCCATTGGCCCCCAGAACACCTGCCGGGAGATGGGCAACATGCCGAATATCGCCGCACAAGCCGTCAGTAATATTGGTCGGGCGCGATGAATAGCCGCGTGATAAATCGCCTCGTTGTGCATCATGCCTGCCTGAGTATTACTGTCCACCTCACTGATCATGATCACCGCGTTACGGATGATCATGCCTGCCAGCGCGATAATCCCTAACAGCGCAACAAATCCCATTGGCGTTCCACTCGGCAACATGGCGATAACGATGCCGGGTAAGCCGAAAGGGGCCATCAGCAGCGCCAGCAACATTCTTGAGAAGCGTTTCAACTGCAGCATCAACAGGATAAGCATCACACTCAGCGTGACCGGCAACACCGCAAACACCGATCGGTTACCTTTATCCGATTCGGCGACGGTACCGCCTTCTTCAATATGATAGCCGGCAGGCAAGGACGCGCGGAATGTATCCAGTTCGGGCTTCAGCTGATCTGAAACGTTTTCAGCACGCGCCGTAGGGGCAATATCGGTTTGCACCGTAATGTAAGGCTGGCGCTGACGTCGCCAGATAACCGGATCCTCAAGCTGCCATTTCAATGTCGCAACCTGACCCAGTGGGATTTTCTGTCCAGAGGCGGTATCCAGCATCAGACCGTTGAGGATATCGGTATTTTGCCGTTCCTCATCGTTTCCCCTGAGCACCACATCAATCAGTCGGTTACGGTCACGGATCGTGGTTACTGTACTGCCTGACGTCACAGTATTCAGCATGGAGGCGATGCTTTCAGAAGAGACACCAACCGCACGCGCTGCCGTCTGATTGACATCAAGTCTGATAACCCGCTCGGGTTCACCTGCTGTCATATTTACCTCACGCGTATTTGGCGATCGTGACAGCTGTAAGGCCAGTTTTTCCGCAATTTCACGAACCTGCCTGTAGTCGGGGCCTGTAACGCGGTACTTTAGCGGCCAGCCAATCGGTGGCCCCAGTTCAAGGGGCGAAACGCGCGAGGTGATATCACTAAAGTCACGTGCCAGGATGTGATCCAGCTTGTTGCGTACTCTGTCACGAGCGTCAAGGCTCTTCGCAACCACCACCAGCTGGGCAGTATTTTCATTGTCCAGCAAGACCTCCATCGGCAAATAGAAACGTACCGCGCCAGAGCCGACATAACTGGAGAAATGATCGATGTCGTTATCGCTGCGTATCAGGTTTTCCAGTTGTCCGGTTCGCCGGGTGGTTTCGGTTTGAGAGGCATTCGCGGGCAATGTCAGGTTCACTAACAGCTCAGGGCGGTCTGAAGCGGGGAAAAATTCCCCCTGCATCAGCGTTGTGCCGAAGATCCCCATGCCCAGCAGCAGGAGGGCGAGAGTGACCGTCGTCCAGCGATACCTAAGCGTTTGATCGAGCAGGCGGCGATAAAATCGGCCCATCAGCCCCGGCTGTTTGTGCGTTGCGTGGGCGCTATCTGTCAGCAGCCAGGTGCCTGTCACGGGTGAAAACAGAATAGCCACCACCCAGGAGCAGAGCAGAGAAATCAAGACAACCGCAAAAAGCGAGTAACAATATTCGCCCGCGCTGGAGGCGGCAAAGCCCACTGGGATAAAACCGGCTATCATCACCAGCGTGCCCGTCAGCATAGGGAAGGCCGTGGTTTTAAACGCAAATGTTGCCGCCTGCCATTTGCTGTCGCCTGCTTCAATGCGTGACACCATGGTTTCCACCGTGATCATCGCATCATCAACCAGCAGCCCGAGTGCAATAATTAAGGCACCCAGTGAAATACGTTGCAAACCTATCCCTGCAAACGTCATTCCGACAAACGTCATGGCCAGCACCAACGGGATCGCCGCCGCGACCACCAGCCCCGCCCGAAAACCCAGTGAAAAAAAGGATATCGCCAGGACAATGATGACGGCTTCCGCCAGCACCTGAACAAATCCGCTAACCGCCGTTTTGACGACGGTGGATTGATCGGCGACTTTTATCATATTGATACCATGCGGTAACTGGCTGGCGATAATTGCCATCCGCTGATTGAGTGCCTGGCCAAATCTGAGCATGTTGCCAGAAGGGGCCATGGAAACCGCCAGCCCAATGGCGGGCTCACCATTGACACGAAAGGTGGAAGAGGGTGGCTGTGAGGGCTGAAGCGAGATCGTCGCAATATCCGACAGCGGGATAAAGCGCTGACCAATGCGCAGTGTAACCGCCTCCAGGTTTGCCACCGTCGTCAGCGCACCGCTGACACGAAGCGCAATATTCTCTTTATTGGTGCGTATTTCCCCCGCGGGCGCCACGGCATTCTGCGCCGTTAATGCATCGCTGACTTGCTGAAGCGTAAGGCCCATACCATCCAGCTTCCTGGGTGAGAAGGCGATAACAATCTGCTCCTCCTGTTCACCCAACAGGGTAATTTTGCCCGTGTCAGGCACATCCATCAGGTCACGACGAATATTATCGACCTTATCGCGCAGTTCACGTGGGCTGAAGCCATCGGCGGTAAAACCATAAATGGTGCCAAACGTATCACCAAACTCATCATTGACGCCTGGGCCCTGAACGCCTTGCGGCAGGCTTGGGGCGATATCCTGCATTTTTTTCCGGATCTGGTACCAGATGGTTGGAACCTGTGCCGGGGGCGTATCATCGCGCAGATTAACAAATATCACCGTCTTGCCAGCCCGCGTTTCACTTTCAATAAAATCCAGCGAAGGCGTTTCCTGAAGCTTTTTTTCCAACGTATCGGTGACCAACTGCATGGTGTCTTCGACCGTGGCGCCAGGCCACTGTGCCGACACCACCGCCGTTTTAATCGTAAAGGCGGGATCTTCATTACGCGGCAGATCGATGTAGCTGAGAACACCCGTCGTCATCACTAACAGCATAAAGAAGATCACCAGCTGCTGGTGCGCTAGCGCCCAGGCGGACAGGTTAACGCCGTGCAGAGTGCTGTCCGGTTTCATTTGTCGTTCTCCTCAAGCCTGACGCGCTCGCCTGGCAGCAATGTTTTTACGCCTGCGGTGACCACGCGCTCGCCCGGCTGCACGCCAGCGCTGAGATAGATCTGCTGTGCATCAAACCGCGTCAGTTGGATGGGCCTGACCTGAATCTGCTGGGTTTTGCTGTTAACGACGAAGACGGCAGGCCGCTCCCCGGCTCGCGTGAGTGCACTGGCTGGCAGCGCAATGACCTGGTCCACTTTTCCGGGAAAAGTGCCCAGTACCGTTGAACCCAGTGCCATATCGGCTGGCGGATTGGTCAGCGTCACGCGAAGCCGCCAGGTGCGGGTTTGTGAATCGGCCTGCGGGCTGATATCACGAAACTGCCCGTCCGCCTTCAGCGCAGGATTGGATAACAGCGCGATCCGGATCGGCGTGGTTGTCGCCTTTTCTGTGAGTGTAGGTTCGGCGAGGTCAAACACGGCATCGCGCTTGCCGTCGGCTGCCAGCGTCATGACCGTCTGCGCCGCACTCACCACCTGCCCGGGCTGAACGTTTATCGAGGTGATCACGCCGTCACGCGGTGCGGTGAGCTGTGTCCAGGCCATATTATCGCGCGCATTTTTAAGCGCAGCCTCACTGCTTTGACGGCGGGAAACGGCGACCTGCCAGTCACCTTGCGCGCTATCTAACTGCGCGCGGGAGATGGCACCGCCCGGCATGAGCAGCTTCATACGGTGAAGCGTGAGAGCGGCAACGCGCTCCGATGCCCGTGCACTGTTGAGATCGGCCGTCGCGCTGCTGAGCTGATTTTGGGCAGCGTTACTCTCTAATGTCGCAAGCACCTGACCTGCGGTAACGTGCTGACCCATATCAGTCGTTCGGGCGGTTACCCGACCCTCCAGTCTGAACGCTAATGCTATTTCTTCGTGCGCCCGGAGCTCACCCGTTTGCGTCATAAGACCGCCACTGGAAAAGGGCGGTACCGTCAGGGTACGGACGGGACGTAGCGTGTCCCGCTGGGCAGGCTTTTCATCTCTACACCCTGCAAGTATCAAGATGCCCACCACGAACAGTGGCGGTACAGCAGCGTTGAAGAGGGTGAGGTGGCGCAGCGCCTGGCGAGCAAAACAAGGAATAAAATCTGTCATAGCCGGATTCCTTAAATGAGACAGCCTCATTTAACGTGGCTTATGTCCAGAATCCTTTTATGAATCATCAAGAAATGGTCAAGGTCAGCAAAAATGCCTGGCGCAGGGCGCGCAGGCTTCACTTTTGCCGGTCCTACTCTGCTGGCAGGCTTTCTATTATGGGCAGCGTAATCATGATGTGTAATCCTCCTTCAGGCGGCAGGCTGGCACGGATAGCACCGCCGTGAGCCTCAACGATGGCTTTCGCAATAGACAATCCCAAACCGCTCCCGCCAGAATGACGGGCCCGGGAGGAGTCTGCCCGGGTGAAACGGTCAAAGATAACGCTTAAGAACTGAGGATCGACACCCGGACCATAATCACGAAACTGCAGGGTGATGGCGGAGTCTGAGGCGTGCGCATCAATGGAAATTCGCTTGCCTTCGGCCGCATAGCGCAATGCATTCTCCATTAAAATCGTGATCACCTGACCGAAGCGGAAAGCATCGCCCGTATAAGGCAGCGATGTTGGTGACTGAACATCTATTTCCACCTGCTCAGCCTCCGCCTGTAGCGCCAGCCAGGAAGCCCTTTCCCGCACCAGGTCAGCAAGATTAAACCGTGACAGATTCAGGCTCAGCTGACCGGCATCGGCTAGCGACAGCAGATGGAGCTCGTCTGTCAGCCGGCTCAGTTGCGTCAGCTGCTTCATAATCATGGAAAACTGCCGAGGTTCGGGTTCAAACACGCCGTCCACAATGCCCTGTAGTCGCCCCATGGCCGCGGTTAAGGGCGAGCGGAGTTCATGGGCAATCGCAACATGTGAGGCTTTAAGTTCACGCTCATAGCGCGCCAGCTGCTGGGTCATCAGGTTAAAGTCATCGGTGAACCGCACTAACTCCTGCGGCGCGCCTTTTACCTGACCGACCGAGGTGCTGAATTTTCCCCGTGCGACATCACGCGCCGCGTGCGCCAACTGGCTGAATTGTTTTGCCAGCGGCAAGGCAAAACGCAATCCCATCACCACAAAAAAGGGAATAATGAAAGCGACCAGCACGGCTACGGTAATCCAGTCCGAAGACGCAATAGAAGGGTCGGAAAAGCCAACGCCCCACCATTGATCGACGATCTGATGAAAGCGAGCCGGATCCTGCTCCGGATGCAGGCGCAGTTGGGAAAACTCTGCCCAGAGTGCGGCGGGCATACGGTAGTAAACCCAGAGTATTTGCAGGGCAAATCTCAGCCACATGCAAAAGGCGATAAGAATCACGCCGCCTAAGCCGAGAATCAGTATGCGGATACAGATCCAGCGCCACATTGAATCGTTGCTGTCTGGCTTCATGGTTGTCTGAACCTGTAACCCACGCTGCGCACTGCGGGTAAAATCTCTGTCATCCCTGCGGCCTCAAGCTTGCGGCGTAGATTGTAGACGTGCGTATCAACGACGCGTTCAAGCGCATCACTCTCTGGCAGACAGTTCTCGAGCAAAAACAGACGGCTGAACGGGCGAGTGGGTGCGCGCATTAAGGTCACCAGAATGGAAAATTCCGTTGGCGTCAGATCGAGTCGGTGAGTGCCTTGTGCATTGTTAACCACCGCGGTCAGGGAGTCAGGATCGACCTCCAGCCCTGCCCAGCAGAGCTTATCATCCGCCACTTTCGCTTGCCGCGCGCGGCGCAGTACGGCCTGAACACGCGCGACCACCTCGCCGGGATGGTAGGGTTTAACGACATAGTCATCTGCGCCATAGCGCAACGCGCCGATTCTGTCTGGCGCGTCTCCCATCGCGGTTACCATAATAACGGGCGTGTCACCGCTGCGTCTGATCGCGGCCAGCACTTCGGTGCCATTCATCACCGGCAGCATGACGTCCAGCAATATCAGGTCAGGTTGCCAACGCCCGACCTGTTCCAGCCCCGTCATGCCGTTACTGGCGACCATCACGTCATAGCCATCACGTTTCAGATAGGCTTCCAGTACGCTGGCGGCATCAGCGTCATCTTCAATAATCAATACGCGTTTTGTTTTCATTTGGGCCACCTTGACCGTTTCTCCATCGTTTCCTGGGCTTTTGTTGACACGCTGTTTTTATACTCCAGCCTGGTCGCGACAATGTCGCCTTCATGACACCACCTGATGAGATCAAGCAAAGTGATAATAACCGGAAAACATGCGCTTCACATGGTCAGTTTAATGCTGACGCTAAGTGCCCTGAATGCCAGGGCAGATGACAGTTCTGCGCCAGAAAACAGCCTGACAGTGGGTTTGGCGGCAAACAATGCACCACGTTACAGCGGGGCGAAACAGCATCACTGGCAAGCCGTTCCGGTTATTCAGTGGCGCGAGGGGCCGATATTTTTTGATTCTCAGAAAGGGATAGGTTACGACTTACAGGCTGAAAACGGCCTTTACCTGGAGCATACACTGGGATTGAGTCTGGGTCGCTCAGACCGTGATTCGTCGTGGCGAGCAGGGGACGACAGCCTGAAAGGCATGGGGAATATCGATCCGGTTGTCAATACCGCCCTGGCTCTCGGCTGGTCGGTAACGCCCTGGTTTATCGTGGAAGGAAAAGCGACGCTTCCGCTAAGCGACAGCCAGGGTGTTCAGTATCAGACATCGGTCACCCTCATTCCATGGCAGACGAAAAGTGACACTGTAGCATTGCAGATAGCAGGACTGTTTGGGGATGCGCGCTATATCAACACGTTTTACGGGGTAAGCAGGGAGCAGCATGTCCGAAGCGGGTACGCCGATTACACCACCCATGGCGGCTTCTATGGGACGGATGCCAGTGTGACATGGAGCCATCAGTTTGCTTCAGGATGGGGAACCAGTTTAATCGGCGATTACAACTGGCTGGATAAAAACGCGGCGGACAGTCCAATTGTCTTCCGCCGCGGGGGGGCCTCCGTGACGGCGGCAATCACCTACTCATTCTGACAGGCCAGACCAACAGGATTGTCTGGCGGCTACGGGCGCTGAGTTCCTGTGAGGGTTAAGCCAACCCCCAAAACAGGTCTGTCAGCGCTTAGCCTTTATGGCATGCAATCCGGTCATAGCCTGTTGGCGATTTCTTTGCGGCTGCTTTGCGCTTTTTGCTGTTGATCTTAGGCAGCCAAATCCTGAACTGCTCAGCCAGCAGTCTCGCCTGTTGTTCATCAACCGTCCGGCAAATAAACAGCTTACTCTTGGTCTGATGCGTCACATCAGTGGCATAAATTTCGTAGCTGCTGCCGCGCTGATCGTATTCGATGTCGGTGAAATGCATGTGTGGCCACAGGCCAGTTCTGACCTCAAATTTGCTCAATTCCATGTTTGTTACCGTTAAGTTATTGCTGTGATTAATGTCGTTATCCCTGGTCGGGCCAGTAAATGTAGAACAAATTAGGATTTGTGCCAGTGCGAGGCAAAATTTTTCCGTATTTTTCAAGAGTGATGTGTAAAATCAAGGTATTACCCTCTAATGCAGACTGGTCTTAAGGAGAAAAAATGATTGTCAGGACATGGCACGGATGCGTTCCGCGAGAACATGCCGAAGGGTTTGCCCGCCATCTACAAAAGACGGGTGTTGAGCACGCCCTGGCGACGCCAGGGAATAAAGCCGCTTTCGTGCATCAGGAAACGCAGGGAGAGTGGCAGCATTTTTTTCTGGCGACGTACTGGGAGGATTTAACTGCAGTGAAAAAGTTTGCGGGTGAAAATTACCACGTCGCCGTGACCTGGCCGGATGATAAGGCCTTTGCCTTAGTCTCTGACCCCTATGTTTTCCAGCATCAGGTGAGCGAAATCGTGCCGCTGTAAATGCTCAATATCGGTGCGCCTGCCGGTTGATGAAATCAGCCGACAGGCTGACAAAAGCGGAGAAGATAGCCGTCGGGGTCCTGAACCAGGAACTCTTTTTGACATTCGACGCGTTCCCCCGTGTCGTAACAATTTTCGCGTAGCGGCCGAAAGAGGGGCGTACTCAATCTGAGCAGACGACTGTAGAGCGTCTCGATGTCCGGAACGTCAATCTGTAAGTTTATTCCTCGTCCCAGAGGATAGGCCATTTCAGCGGTGAGCCAACCGCCTTCGTGTACCTGTTCAATCATTAGCTGTACTTGACCATAACAGAGATAGGCAAAGTCAGGATTCTCGCGCCTGATTCTCACCTTAAAACCGATCGCCTCCACGTAAAAAGCCCAGGATGCCGCAAAATCCGTCACGGCAAGTTCAGGCACCATCGGGTTCCAGTATTGAGTGGCTGAGGTTTCATTGGGACGCATGGTTACGGGTAACACCCTGAATTTCAATAAAATTGTGGTTAAGCGAAATTTTCTGTCGAATAAAGCGGGCCAGACGACTAATAAATAACGCGATTCACCTCTGTGACTTTCCCCGATCGTAGCGATTCTGTCAATTTTGTCCTCAGCCTTTTTTGAACGCCAAACTGTCTTTTTAGTACCTTCACGCAACTGTCAAACATATCTGTTTATTTAATGTGATTAGTCTGGTAAAAGTGAGAAATATCATGTCAATTTGTTAATTTCTCAAGGTGTTTAATGTTTGGTTAAGGTTCCGGGCGTATGATTTGAGACCGGTGTGAAATAAATATTTTTCTAATGTTTTATTTCTCTTGCCAGATTTTTGTGATTTTGCCTGTTTTTTGCCGATTTTGACGACGTTTGATGAACGTTCAATTGCATTTTTCTCACTTTTGCATTTCAAAATTCATCTCAGTTTTTAGAAAAACGGCAAAACAGTTTAAGGATATTACTTGATGGCGTTTCTTCCGTTTTCCCGCCCATCTCTGGGTGAAACTGAACTGTCTGCAGTACGTGATGTGTTTGCATCGGGATGGATTACTACTGGGCCAAAATGTGCAGAACTTGAGCGTGCATTCTGCCAGCTGACCGGAAATCAACACGCTATCGCCGTGACTTCCGCCACCGCCGGTATGCACGTCATGTTGATGGCGCTGGGCATTAAGGCAGGGGATGAGGTTATTACCCCTTCACTGACCTGGGTTTCCACACTCAACATCATCACTTTACTGGGTGCCACACCGGTCATGATCGATATTGACGTCGATAACCTGATGGTCACGCCTGAAGCCATTGAAGCGGCAATCACCCCAAATACCAAAGCGATCATCCCTGTCCACTACGCTGGCGCACCCGCCGATATCGATGCCATTTATGCTATTGGCAAACGCCATGGCATTCCGGTCATCGAAGATGCGGCACATGCGGCCGGCACGTATTACAAGGGCAAGCATGTTGGCGGGCATGGAAATGCTATTTTTTCATTCCACGCTATCAAAAATATGACCTGCGCCGAGGGTGGTCTGGTCGTGACCGACGATGCTGCCCTTGCCGATCGCATCCGTAGCCTCAAATTTCATGGCCTTGGCGTCGATGCCTTTGACAGACAAACCCATGGCCGTCAGCCGCAGGCGGAAGTCATCATGCCCGGCTTTAAATACAACCTGCCTGATATCAGCGCGGCCATTGCGCTGGTCCAACTTGAAAAGTTGCCTGAAATCAACCAGCGCCGCGCGGCCATTGCGCAACGCTATCTGGAGGCGCTGAAAGATACGCCCTTCAAGCCGCTGGTTCCGCCCGCCTGGTCGCACCAGCATGCGTGGCATCTCTTCATCATCCGTGTGGATGAGCAGGCATGTGGTTTCTCTCGCGATGCGCTGATGCAGAAGCTTAAAGAGCAGGATATCGGAACCGGCCTGCATTTCCGCGCGGCCCACACACACAAATATTACCGCGAGCACTATCCGCAATTATCGTTGCCCGCGACTGAGTGGAACAGCGAACGCATTTGTTCGATTCCGCTGTTTCCCGACATGACAGATGATGACGTTGAACGCGTTATCAGCGCACTACGTGAACTGACTGGGGTTTAAATGTTCGACGATAAAGAGATTGAAAAAGTATCGGTAGTGATCCCGGTCTATAACGAGCAGGAAAGTTTACCGGCATTAATTCAGCGCACGAATGATGCCTGTAAAAGTCTTAATCTGGACTATGAGATCCTGTTGGTTGACGACGGGAGCCAGGATGCATCAGCCGTAATGATTGCTGACGCCGCCTCGCTGCCGGACAGCCATATTGTGGCTGTGCTACTTAACCGTAATTATGGCCAGCACTCCGCGATCATGGCGGGATTCAGTCACGTCAGTGGAGATTTGATTATCACGCTGGATGCAGACTTGCAAAATCCACCTGAAGAGATCCCGCGTCTGGTGGCTGCCGCCCAGGAAGGCTATGACGTTGTGGGCACCGTTCGCCAGAATCGCCAGGACAGCTGGTTCCGCCGTCAGGCATCACGCACCATCAACCAGATGATTCAGCGCGTGACCGGAAAATCGATGGGTGATTATGGTTGCATGCTGCGGGCTTACCGTCGCCACATCATTGATGCCATGCTGAACTGCCACGAGCGCAGCACGTTTATTCCTATTCTGGCGAATACCTTTGCACGACGCACGATCGAATTGCCCGTCACTCATGCTGAACGTGAGCACGGCAGTTCAAAATACAGCTTCATGCGCTTAATCAACCTGATGTATGACCTGGTGACCTGCCTTACCACGACCCCGTTACGCATGCTGAGCGTGCTCGGCAGCCTTATTGCGCTGACTGGTTTTGCCTTCTCCGTGGTGTTGATTCTTCTGCGACTGTGTTTCGGAGCAGCCTGGGCCGGTGATGGCGTCTTCGTGTTATTTGCCGTGCTGTTTATTTTCATCGGCGCGCAGTTTATTGGTATGGGGCTGCTTGGCGAGTATATCGGCCGTATTTACAACGATGTTCGTGCCAGACCTCGCTATTTTATTCAACGTGTTATCAATCCTCAGAAAGACCGTTCTGTACAGGAAACCGAGTAATGAAAACTATCGTCTTCGCTTATCACGACATGGGTTGTGCGGGCATCAATGCGCTGTTAAAAGCGGGCTTTACCATCAGCGCGATCTATACCCATGCCGACACGGCGTCAGAAAATCACTTTTTTGGCTCAGTGGCGCGAATCGCGGCTGAAAATTCTATCCCGGTTTATGCTCCGGATGAAGTTAACCATCCTCTGTGGATCGATCGCATCAAATCGGCTGAACCCGATGTGATTTTCTCTTTCTATTACCGTAACCTGCTGTGCGATCAGATTCTGAACAGTGCGAAGCAGGGTGCCTTTAACCTTCACGGCTCACTGCTGCCAAAATATCGCGGACGCGCACCATTAAACTGGGCGCTGGTCAACGGAGAAACCGAAACCGGTGTCACTTTACACCGCATGGTTAAAAAAGCGGACGCGGGCGATATCATTGCTCAGCAGCGTGTCGCCATCGCCGATGAAGATAACGCACTGACGCTGCACCGCAAGCTGGTTGACTGCGCCAGCGCGCTTCTTGAAAGTGCTTTACCTGCCATGAAACAGGGCAACATCGTTGGCACCCCGCAAAATGAAGCGGACGCCACGGTAGTGGGTCGTCGTACGCCAGAAGATGGCCGGATTAACTGGGCGCTGCCTGCCAGCCAAATTAATAATCTGGTGCGTGCGGTGACCGATCCGTGGCCGGGCGCGTTTGCCTTTGCCGGCACCACCAAATTCGTGGTCTGGAAAGCAAAAGTACTCTCCACCCCGCATAACGTCAGGCCCGGCACCGTGCTGTCTGCAGAGCCATTTGTCGTGGCCTGTGGAGAAGGCGCCCTGGAGATTCAGACCGGCCAGACCGCAAACAGCGTGTACATGAACGGTGTTCAGCTGGCTCAGCATCTGGGCATGGTGAATGGCGCACTGCTTTATTCACAGGCCGTTGCAGCCGTAAAACGCCGTACCCGTGTCTTAATCCTGGGTGTGAACGGATTTATCGGTAACCATCTGACCGAACGTTTGCTGCAGGATGACAATTTCGAAGTCTTTGGTCTGGATATTGGTTCTGATGCGATTAGCCGGTTTGTCGGACATCCACGCTTCCAGTTTGTTGAAGGCGACATCAGTATTCACTCTGAGTGGATTGAGTATCACATCAAAAAATGTGATGTGATCCTGCCCCTGGTGGCCATCGCAACACCGATTGAATATACCCGTAATCCGCTGCGCGTTTTCGAACTGGATTTTGAAGAAAACCTCAAAATTGTTCGCGACTGCGTTAAATACGGCAAACGCATTATCTTCCCCTCGACGTCTGAAGTGTACGGCATGTGTACCGATGCGAATTTCGATGAGGATCACTCAAATCTGGTCGTGGGTCCGATTAACAAACAGCGCTGGATTTATTCCGTTTCCAAGCAACTGCTGGATCGCGTTATCTGGGCTTACGGGGAAAAAGAAGGGCTGCGCTTTACCCTGTTCCGTCCTTTCAACTGGATGGGCCCGCGCTTAGACAACCTGAACGCGGCGCGTATTGGGAGTTCACGTGCGATCACTCAGCTGATCTTAAACCTGGTGGAAGGATCGCCCATCAAGCTGTTTGATGGTGGTCGCCAGAAGCGTTGTTTTACCGATATCAGCGACGGTGTCGAAGCGCTGTTTAAAATTATTGAAAACAAAAACAATAATTGCGACGGACAAATCATCAACATCGGTAACCCGGATAACGAAGCCAGTATCAAAGAGCTGGCTGAGCGTCTGCTGGAAAGCTTTGAACGTCATCCGCTGCGTGCCAGCTTCCCACCGTTTGCCGGCTTCCGCGAAGTGGAGAGCAGCAGCTACTACGGCAAGGGCTATCAGGATGTTGAACACCGTAAGCCATCAATCCGTAATGCTAAACGTCTGCTCGGCTGGACGCCTACCGTGGAAATGAACACCACGATTGATAATACGCTCGACTTCTTCCTGCGTACCGTTGAGCTTCAGGACGACAAGGAATGAGAAAGGTTGGTCTGCGTGTTGATGTAGATACCTGGCGCGGGACAAAACTTGGCGTCCCCGCGCTTCTGGACCTGTTCAATAAACATGATCTCCAGGCGTCGTTTTTCTTTAGTGTCGGACCCGACAACATGGGACGCCATTTATGGCGTCTGATGAAACCACGCTTTCTGTGGAAAATGCTGCGCTCACGCGCAGCATCCCTTTATGGCTGGGACATTCTGTTAGCCGGAACGGCCTGGCCAGGAAAGCGGATCGGGGCAGGGATGAGCGATATCATTCGCTCAACCGCCGATCGCCATGAGGTCGGTCTGCATGCCTGGGATCATTTTGCCTGGCAAACCTGGGCGGGCGTCTGGAAAGCGCCGCAGCTCATTCAACAGATAGCGTTAGGGCGCGACGCACTGGAAGCCATAACAGGACAACCGGTGACCTGCTCAGCGGTGGCCGGATGGCGCGCTGATGGTCGCGTAATCCAGGCAAAAGAAACGTTTGGCTTTCAGTACAACAGCGACTGCCGTGGTACCAGGCCGTTTCGCCCACAGTTAAGAAATGGCGAGCTGGGTACGGTTCAGATCCCTGTCACCTTACCGACATGGGACGAGGTCGTCGGACCCACGCTCAGCGCCGAACGTTTCAACGACTACATTCTGGAAAAAATTCAGGCTGACCAGGGCACGCCGGTTTATACCATCCATGCCGAAGTGGAAGGTATCAGCCAGCTTAGTGCGTTTGATACGTTGTTGCAGCGCGCCCGTGAGCAGGGAATACAGTTTTGCCCGCTGAGCGAACTCTTACCTGCAGACCTCGAAACCTTACCGGTGGGTAAAGTGGTTCGTGGTCATATCGCTGGCCGGGAAGGCTGGTTGGGTTGTGAGAATTTAACAAGGTAAGCACCATGACTGCCACCAAAAAGACCCTATTACTGGTTTCACTTTTTATCCTCTATTATTTAGTCCCTCTGGAGTTCCGTAATCTCTGGCAACCTGACGAAACACGTTATGCCGAAATCAGCCGGGAAATGCTGCAAAACGGTAACTGGATTACGCCGCATTTCTTCGGTCTGCGTTATTTTGAAAAACCGATAGCCGGATACTGGTTCAACACCGTAGGTCAGGCCATTTTTGGCCACAATAACTTTGCGGTCAGAATTGGTTCGGTCTTTTCAACGTTGATGAGCGCAGTGCTGATTTTCTGGCTGGGCTGCCGTATTTTTTCGCAGCGCAGCGTGGCGCTAACGGCCAGCGTGATCTTTTTAACCTCGCTGCTGGTTTACGGCGTTGGAAGTTACGCGGTGCTGGACCCGATGCTGACATTGTGGATGGTGGCCGCCATGTGCGGCTACTGGTATGCCAGTGAGGCACAAACTAACCCGCAAAGGGTCGTGCGTTATCTGCTGTTAGGGCTGGCCTGCGGTATGGGCTTTATGACCAAAGGTTTTCTTGCTCTTGCCGTACCGGTGATAGCGATCCTGCCCTGGGCCATCTGGCACCAGCGTTTCCGCGAACTGGTTATTTTTGGCCCGCTTGCCATCGTCAGCGCGGCATTAATCAGTGCGCCCTGGGCGATCGCGATTCAGCAGCAGCAACCTGACTTCTGGCATTACTTTTTCTGGGTCGAGCATATTCAGCGTTTTGCAGAAGAGAATGCCCAACACAAAGCGCCTTTCTGGTATTACGTGCCCGTCCTGATCGCCGGTGCGCTTCCCTGGCTGGCGCTGCTGCCTGGCGCATTGCGGTCGGGCTGGCGCGAACGCAAACAGTCTCCCGGTGCACTTTATCTCCTGAACTGGGTGGTCATTCCGCTGCTGTTTTTCAGTATCGCAAAGGGCAAACTGCCAACGTATATCCTGCCCTGCTTTGCGCCGTTGGCCTTGCTGATGGCCAGCTATGCCTGGCAAAAAGCCCGCCAGAACACGCGAGTCTTTACCATCAATGCGTGGATAAATATCGTATTCGGTACGGCCTGTATTATTGCGTTATTAGCCGTATTTGCGCCCTGGGGTTTGAGTCATCGACCACTCTATGGACCGCATCAGTTGCTGGCGCTGTCTATGGCCGTGTTGTCCTTTGCTGGCTGGGCAATTGCGGGGCTTTTCAGCCTGAAATCGCCACAAAGTCGTTGGCTGGCAGCGGCACTATGCCCGCTGGCTCTGGCACTCTGTGTGGGTTCGGCCATTCCTGAAGGCGTTGAAAACACGAAGCAACCTCAGGTGTTTATTCGCAGCATTGAAAGCAGCCTTGCCAATAGCCGCTACATATTAAGCGATAATTCAGGCGTCTCTTCTGCGATTGCCTGGACGTTGCAGCGTAGCGATATCATTGCATACAGTCAAAAAGGCGAACTGCAATATGGCCTCAGCTTCCCTGATGCGCATTCCTCCTATGTCAGCAGCGAAGATTTCCCGCAGTGGCTTAAGGCACATCGTAAAGCGGGTAATGTCTCATTGATTTTAATGCTGGATCGTGGAGAAGCGACGCCAACAGACTTACCGCCTGCGGATGCTGTTTACCGTAACGGTCGGATGCTTTTGCTGCAATATAACCAGGCTGATGAGTGATGAGTTTGTTGTTGGTCCTGCTGACCAGTCTGCTTACCTGTGCCGGTCAGCTCTGCCAAAAGCAGGCGGCGCGTCAGACCAACCGGGCACGACTTACAGGCTGGCTGGTTGCCAGCCTGGCGCTGCTGGCGCTGGGGATGGTCGTCTGGCTGTTGGTGCTGCAGCGGTTGCCCGTCAGCCTGGCTTACCCAATGCTGAGTATTAATTTCATCCTGGTCGCGCTGGCCGCGCGCTTTGTCTGGCAGGAAAGAATGACCCGCTGGCAGTGGATGGGCACCGTACTGATTGTGGTGGGCGTGGCCATCATAGGGAGTTACGCATGAGAGGCTACCTGCTGGCACTGTGCAGCGTCTTACTGGTGACGCTGGCCCAGCTGATGCTGCGCTGGGCAATGCACCAGTTGCCCGCGCTGCCGATGTTAATAACGCAATACGCGCTTTACTGGCTACCGCTGCTGGTGCTGTGTGGCGGTTTAACGGCGTATGCCTGCTCGATGGTGAGTTGGTTTTTAGCATTGCGCCACCTGCCGCTGAGCCGGGCTTATCCGCTACTGAGCATCAGCTACGTGCTGGTGTGGTTGCTGGCGATCAGCCTTCCGCTGTTTGCAGAGCCGTTCCATGCGGGCGCGATGGCGGGGGTATTTCTGATCCTGGTGGGTTTACTTTGTCTGTGCGTCAAGCCAGGAAAAACGAGCTGAAAGCACGGTTTCCCTCTGAGCCATGTCAGGCAGTTAACGTCTGGCTATGCCGAAAGAGCAGGGGCAGGGTTGGCGAACCGCGTTGATGCGTATCAAACACAAACGCCGGCATTATGCCGGCGTTTTTTATCATCACAGTCAGAACGTTTCCCAGTTACCCTCAGCTGGACTGGGCTGACGAAGAGAGACAGGCGCTTTGGTCACAGATTTTGCTGTGTTGTGGCTAACGGCCATTCCACTCTTGTTCGCGGGCAAACGGAACACGGCGACCGTTTTTTCCAGCTCTTCTGCCTGAGACTCCAGCGAGCTGGCGGCGGCTGAAGACTCTTCAACCAGTGCGGCGTTTTGTTGTGTTGTGGTATCCATTTCTGTCATTGCCTGAGCAATTTGTGATATGCCGCGGTTTTGCTCATCGGAAGCCGCCGCGATTTCGCTCATGATGTCCTTCACCTGCGTGACGGACAAGACTATTTCATCCATCGTCGATCCCGCCTGATCGACCAGCGTGGACCCTTCGTTAACACGATGCAGTGAATCACGGATCAGCGTCTCGATTTCCTTCGCCGCCACAGAACTGCGCTGCGCAAGATTTCTGACTTCGCCGGCGACAACTGCAAAACCCCGACCTTGCTCGCCCGCCCGTGCCGCTTCAACAGCTGCGTTCAGCGCCAGAATATTTGTCTGGAAAGATATTCCATTGATTACGCTGATGATTTCGCCAATTTTACCTGAGCTGGTTGTAATGCCTTGCATGGTGGTGACTACGTTACGAATGATGTCACCGCCCCGTCCGGCATTCGCCGATGCTTCCGTTGCAAGCTGGCTGGCATGGTGCGCGTTTTCAGCATTTTGCTTAACGGTGGAAGTTAACTCTTCCATACTGGCAGCGGTTTGCACCACGGCGGCAGACTGCTGCTCAGTGCGCGATGACAAGTCCATATTACCGGCGGCGATCTCAGAAGAGGCACGCGCCACACTGTTCACTCCGTCGCGCACGTTGGTGATGATGTTTTGCAGACTTTCGTTCATCACGCTGACCGCCTGCATCAACTGGCCCAGTTCGTCGCGCCGCGTGGTTGAAAGCGTGGCGGTAAGGTCGCCTTCAGAGATGCGCTGAGCCACGCTCAACGTTTCTTTCAGCGGTACCGTAATGGCGCGCGTAATACGCCAGGCAACCAACAGGCTGAGCAGGATACACAATGCGGCAACGACGGCGATCTGACGTTCAGCGTTAAGTAGAGCGCTGGTAGATTCAGATGCCTGGTAGTCAAAGAGCTCAGCCACAGATGTATTTAACTTTTCGGCCACTGCACTGAGTTGTGAAGAGGCAGCGGCCTCTGCACCCACGGCAGTCATATAGTCCGTGAAAGCCTGCTTTAATTGCGTCAGATCCGTTTTTTGCGTATTAAGGACCGTCTGGATCTCAGGAATGGCGAGCGCCGAAAGCTGAGTTCGGATCTGCTCAATGGACGTAATATTACCGTAAATTTCGACTTTACTGGCTTCAGTGGGCTTGTCAATAAAGCGCTCGACGTCACCGGCGACCTCCTTCAGTAATGAGGCTAAGCGTAATACCTGCAGCATTGCCTCTGGCTGAGCGGGAATATTCACCCCATCAAGACTTTGCCCAAGCGTGAGCAGATCGTTACCCTGAATAACCGCAGAAGCCGCAAAGGTCTTTTTGGAGGCGAGATAGAATGCCTGGCGCAGGGTTTGATAGCTTTGTAACGCGCTCCCCAGAACGTCAAGCTGTTGTTCACCCTGAGCGTTCCAGTCAAATTTCTTTAACGTGTCAAAATGGGCGCTTAATTCGTTGAGTGCGCGGGCGTTGACCTGAGCATACTGCTCGTCTTTCGTGTACTGATACAGTAAACGGTTCATGCGCGCTTTACTGAGTGTATTGACCATGTTGACGGTAACGTCTTGTTTTGCTGAATTCTCTTTAATGCTCTGGAAACCTTTGAAGGCCAGAAGCGCTATCGCGAGGGTCGCAACGATAAGCACGCCAAAACTCAACCCCAGCTTTTTTCCTATTTTCATATCGGAAAACGTACGTGTAATAAACATAATTTCACCCTGACAGGAAGGAAAAAGAAAGCGTGTTTTGCAGCCTGTATTAACCCCACACTGCTTAATGAAACTTATCGACTACCACGATGAAAACTTTAAAGACAATTTGAAATATAAATTCACAACTGTGACATCAGTCTGTTTAGGCGCTGTTTTACGACTTTTTTATGGTTTAGTATTAACAGTTAAGCCCATAATAGTTAGGGGGCGAATAATTTAAGCAGGTTTTTTTCTGACTTTTTTTTACATTTGAAACCAGAAAAAATATAAAATTTAAAAATCTTTACCAAGAATAAAAGATTTTAAAATCAATAAGTTGGTTGATCTGCCTTCCGGCGGGTATTTATTAACATCTTAAAGATTTGATAATCACCCCTGAAACTTAAATTCGCAGAAAAAATACGTTACTTTCTCTTAACATCGCCAGCTTAGTGATTAACATTCTAGTTATAATTTGTATTAGTTAATTACAGAGATTAAATAATATTTCTATGAAACTCGCTCCCTGAGAGGTACGTTTAATCTGATTAATCTTTTTCAACTATTTGGAAACAGGCTAACCAAACATGCAATATATGACCTTTCTTCTTGCTGCATTAATTTTCTGCGGCTCTGCCGCCGCCGCGCCAGCGTCAGAACCCGTTTCACTACTCTCTCGGGCACTGCATGAGAGAATGCTGTTAATGAAGGATGTTGCAGCCTTCAAAAAAACGCACAATAAGCCGATTGAAGACCTGGCTCGGGAACAGGATGTGTTAGCCGAAGCCAAAGAGAAATCGGCAAAAGCTGGCCTCGATCCACAGTCTGTGACCGCTTTTTTTCAGGGACTGATGGATGCAAGTAAAGCGATTCAGTATCGTTACCTGGCAGACTGGTTGAGTGCTCCGCATGCCGTCCCACCCGCCAAAGATCTGGCAGAGTTGCGCCAGCAGATTAATCTGTTAGACGGACAGATTTTGCAAGCCATCAACCAGCAGCTGTCACAGGGTGGTTTTACCAAAGGCGATTTAGCTCAGCTACATCAGCAGCTAAATGTCCAGCATCTGAGTGATAACGACATCAATAACGTTTTGCTGGGGCTGGAGCACATTCGGCTCAAAAAATAACGGTCCGCCGCGCGCGGCGGAATGCACGTCCAACATCCTTGAACGTCTTCTCATACGTTTGCAACGTGACAGGTTATCTACCTTAACGGGTACCGCAATTTTTACTCTAAGAATCCTTAACTCCCCGAAGCGTCAGCAGGAAGTTGACGCTTCGTAACCCGGCAATTGCGCCTTTCGCGGCGAAAGCACGCTCATCCGGGTTACCTGCGTTTCTTCATTGCTGAAAGCCTGCAGGGCTGTTTAAAGAAAGGTAGGGAATGTCACGATTTATATGGCTGTAGCCGACTACGTTGGGCGTAAGGGGCCGTTCATCATCTGCGCCATCTTTTACGTCCTCTGGCGCCGTCATGCCGCTTAAGCGCCATACGAAACACGGCTCGTTAATTCAGATTAAAACGTCCGCTTTGTGCTGTGAGTTCAACCGATAGATGCAACACATTTATTGAACCCTTCTGCGGGTGATTCATAGTCTGGCGTTTTTCTCGGCCTTTCGTTGAGCTGTCTGGCAACGCTGTTTAGTCTTTGCTGGCTGTGAACCGATAAGTCAGTTCCCTTTGGAAAATATTGTCTGAGCATCCTGTTCGTATTTCCATTTGAGCCATGTTGCCAGGGGATTGAGGATCGCAGAAGTAAATCTGGATGTCTGCTGCTACAGTAAACCGGGTGTGGCGGGTCATCAGTTCTTAAAGGAGCCTCACCCCTGATTGTTTAGAGCGTTGATACTCTCGGAAGCGCTTAAAAACAGGGCATAAATAACCGTCGCAAGCACTTTTTTTTGACAGTCAGTAAAAAACTGAGGTTTTTAGCAATAATATTTTTTTAGAAAAAGTATGAAAGTGACGCCTTTTTCCAGGGGCAAAATTAAATAATCCTCCCACTTTATGTAACTGCTCACTTGCAGGCAGGTAACAACGAAACAAATCGATTGGAAATTAATCAACTGTGATAGTATGAGTTTCATTCCTCTAAAGGGTAACCACCATGTCTCTTCTCGATTACGCAAGGAAGTTCATGAGTGCTCCGTCCACGGTAGTCTGTCCTGCCTGCGGTTTAAGTTCCTCCCAGCCTGCCTCAAAGATTCGCCTGAAACAGGCTATGCTTTGTCCGGGATGTAAATCTCTCTTTGTCTCTCCACGTTAGCACCTGACTTTCAGATCCGACGATCTTCCCTGTTATACCGTAAAGACCTGGACCTGCAGCTGATAAATCCCTGATGCCTTACGCCCATCCTGAGAGAACGTTTCTGAACTGATTTCTCAACTGCTCCTGCGCGTTAATGTCGCATGAGAGCAAGACTATGAAAATAAATCCTGGGGCATGGTTTCGCCGCGCCCGTATCATGACAAAAGCGCCAGGGCGCGCATCGTTTTCTTCCAATGACCCTATGGGGGAAAACATTCCGCGCCCGGAGCTGTTCTCAACGCCTCAGCTTGAGCGTTATGGTCAAAAGCTGGCGCATACGCATAAATTGTCGCCGGACAAGATGCCGTACTACCTGCTCAAACGATTAAGTGATAACGAAGCCGTTATTACACAAAACTGTTACACGCTTAACGCCGGTAAAAAAACCAGCATTATGCCCGCTGGGGAGTGGTTGCTGGACAACTACTACCTGATTGAGGAGCAAATTCGCAACGTCCGCCAGCACTTGCCGACCAGCTTTGGCAAAGGTCTTCCTTCACTCGCGTCTCCGCACCCTTGTCCGCGTATCTATGATATTGCTACCGAGGCGGTTGCGCATGGTGACGGACGCTGGGACACCGCCAGTCTGACCAGCTACATCGGCGCCTACCAACAGGTCACGCCGCTGACGTTAGGGGAAGTCTGGGCGTTGCCCGGTATGTTGCGACTGGCGCTGATTGAAAATCTGCGTCGGGTCAGTATTGAGGTGGTTCAGGCTCAGCAGGAACGCAGCCTTGCTGACAGCTGGATAACGCGGATGACCGACTGCGCCGAACATGCGCCAGCTGACCTCATTCTGGTGATCGCCGACATGGCGCGTTCCCGGCCGCCACTGAGCAGTGCCTTTGTCGCGGAAATGGTTCGTCGTCTGCACGGGCAGGGGAATGCGCTGGCATTACCCTTGGGCTGGGTAGAACAACGCCTTGCCGAGCAAGGCCTCACAACCGAGTTACTGATCCATCGCTTCAACCAACAGCTTGCGGCCAGTCAACTTTCCGTCAGCAACAGTATTGCCGGGTTACGCCTGCTCAATGAAACCAACTGGGCTGATTTCGCCGAAAACATTAGTGTGGTTGAGCAGACGTTACGTCGCGATCCGGCGGGCATATATTCCTGTATGCATTTTGATACCCGCGATCATTATCGCCATGTGATTGAGATTCTGGCCCGGGAAAGTCAGCTCAGTGAGCCCGACGTGGCAAGCCGCATACTGGCGTTGTCAGCAACAACCCAACCGGGCATGCCCTCTCATCACATTGGATATTATCTGATGGGAGAAGGGCGGCGTCAGTTAGATCACCATTTGTCGGTGGCGAGCTCTGGCCTCAAACGCTTACGGCACAGTCTCAACAGATATCCTCTGTTATCCTGGCTTGGGAGCATGAGCCTGTTAACTACGGCGGCCACCGCCGCAATATTGTATGACACAGCGAGTCTGGGTATGGCCTGGTGGTTGTTACTGCTGGCTTTACCTTTGATTGTGGCGTTGAGTCAGTTGGTCAGCGATATACTTAGTGAAGCGACGACCCGCTTTCGGACTCCCCGACCGCTGCCACGAATGGACTTTTCTGACGGGATTCCGGTGACATCCTCCACGCTGGTGGCGATCCCCTGCATGCTGACAAGTCACGCCGGCTTCAGCACGCTCCTCACAAGCCTTGAAGTGTGCTGGCTTGGCAACCAGGACGATAACCTCTGTTTCGCGCTTCTTACCGATTTTGCTGACGCGGCGACTGAAAGTACGGATGAACAACGCGCACTGTTTAGTCAGGCGATGTCAGAAATGCACCGGCTTAACCTGCGCTATCCTTGCCGCCATCAGCGCTTTTATTTGCTCCACCGCTCGCCTGAATGGAATGCATCGCAGAGGATCTGGATGGGTTATGAACGCAAACGGGGCAAGCTGGCGTTGCTGAACAGCTGGTTACGTCATCCAGACACGCAATTTTCCAGCGTTGCGGGCATGCCCGCGAACCGCTTACCCGGACAGATTAAGTATGTCATCACGCTGGACAGCGACACGCTCCTGCCACGTGATACCGCGCATAAGCTGGTCGCAACGATGGCGCATCCGTTGAACAAGCCGGAATACGATCCGCGATGTCAGCTGGTCGTCAAAGGATACGGTATTTTACAACCGGGGCTGGCAGAAGAGATGCCGCGTAACGGTCAGGGCCGCTATGCCGCGATGCGCAGCAGCGTACCGGGTAATAACCCTTATTCCATGATGTCTTCAGATATCTATCAGGATCTGTTTGAAGAAGGCTCCTTCGTCGGCAAGGGAATTTACGACGTGGATATTTTTGTCCAGGCCACGGCCAACACCTGCCCGGAAAATCTGGTGCTCAGTCACGATCTTCTGGAAGGATGCTATGCCCGCGCCGGGCTGCTGAGCGAGGTCTTACTCTACGAGCAGTACCCGAACAACTATCTGTCCGACGTCGCACGCCGTACGCGCTGGATCCGTGGCGACTGGCAACTGCTTAACTGGCTTAAGCTGCGGGTCCGAAAAGCGGATGGGACGCGGGATAAAAACCCATTGTCGGCGCTCTCTCGCTGGAAGCTGTTTGATAACCTGCGCCGCAGCCTGGTCGCCCCCGCATTACTGGTGCTGCAGTTTAGCGCGCTGCTGTGGGTGCCGAATCCGGGATACTGGCTGGGCGTTCTGGCCCTGGTCTGGCTGCTGCCTGCTGTGCTCTGTATCCTTATCGATCTTGCCAACAAGCCGCATCGTCGTCCTCTGAGGCAACATCTGGTGCTGGTTACGGCGGGGGCACTGAAGCGACTTTCCCGGATCGGACTCAATTTTATTTTATTGCCCCATGAGGCGGGCTATTCGCTGTATGCGATCGCCGTAACGCTCTGGCGCCTTGGCATCAGCCAGCGCAACCTGACGCAATGGTCCAGCCACAGTCCGGACAGCCTTCAGTCCCAACTTTCTGCCTTTCGTTTTTATCGGGTAATGTGGCTGAATGTGGCTTGTGGTGCGGCACTCACGCTTCTGACGCTGCTACTGGCGCCACAATGGCTGACCCTGGCCCTGATCATCAGCCTGTCATGGTGCCTGGCACCGCTATTATTGAGTGGACTGAGCCGCCCGCCAGCGCGTAAGGCGTTTCTGCCTGACCCGCAACAGAAACGACTTCTGCGTCAGACCAGCAGAGAAATCTGGGCGTTTTTCGAGACCTTCGCGACGGCGCAGGAAAACTGGCTTCCCCCGGACAATTATCAGGAAATCCCGGAGCCAAAAATCGCGCATCGCACGTCACCCACCAATATCGGACTGTCCTTGCTGGCGAACCTTACGGCCTGGGATTTCGGTTATCTCTCTGGCGCGGATGTCCTGCAGCGCATCACGCAGACGCTCGACACGCTGGATAAGATGGAGCATTACCGGGGACATTTGTATAACTGGTATGACACCCGCACGCTTGCGCCACTCAACCCGCGTTATGTTTCCAGCGTTGACAGCGGCAATATGGCCGGCCACTTACTGACACTGCGCGAAGGGCTGTCAGCCATGCGTCATCAGCCCGTTTTCAACGGCGTACGCCTACTGGAGGGGCTGAATGATACTCTGCATGTGCTGGAAAAATACTGGGGCCATAACGCGCCAGCCAGCCTGGGCGTGCTGCGCACGCAGTGCCTTAATGCTGCATCGTTACCTTCAGGGCAGTTGTTAAGCGAACTCAAAAAAATGCAGGTGCACGGCAACGAACTGGCCCGGCTGACTCAGGAGGAAAGCCGCGTGGTGGTGCGCTGGACGGCGCATCTGGTTAGTCAACTGCAGCAGCTCTGTGATGAATGGACGACGCTGCTTGGCTGGCTACCGGTGACATATCATGCACAGGCCCTGCCTACGCTGAGTGAGCTGGCTGGCGGAATCACCCTTGAAGCGGTTATCGCGCCGACAGCCGTTATGGCCCAGGCCCGGCGGCGACTGGCGATTATCAGCGAACTTGAACAACGTCTCGCTGACCATGCGCGAATGGATTTTACGTTTCTGTATAACACGGCTACCAGCATGCTAAGTGTCGGCTACAACTGCGATACCAACACGCTGGATAAAAGCCACTACGATCTTTTGCCTTCAGAAATCCGCCTGACCAGTTTTGTCGCTATTGCGACGAATCAGCTGCCGCTTAAAAGCTGGTATGCACTTGGCCGACTGTTTACCACCATCGATCGTGAAACTGCCCTGATGTCCTGGAGCGGTTCAATGTTTGAATATCTGATGCCGAATCTGGTGATGCCAACCTGGCACGGCAGTCTGCTGGATGAGATGAGCAAATCTGCGGTAATCAGGCAGATAAACTGGGGTAAAGAGCGTGGCGTGCCGTGGGGCGTCTCTGAGTCTGGCTACCATGCGTTTGATGTTCAACATAATTATCAGTATCAGGCATTTGGCGTACCCGGCCTTGGTCTCCGGCGCGGACTCGCCGACGATATGGTGGTGGCCCCTTATGCCACGCTGCTGGCGCTGTTGGTTTCACCGCAAAAGGCCTGCGACAATCTGCTCAGGCTGCAGGAAAACGGCGCGCGCGGCGAATATGGTTTTTATGAAGCGTTGGACTATACGCCATCGCGACTGGCAACCGGGCAGCTTTTCCTGGTTGTTCAATCCTGGATGGCGCACCATCAGGGCATGGCTTTCCAGGCGCTGGGGCATCTGCTGCTTGATGCCCCTATGGCCGGGCGATTCATGTCGAGTCCGGCGTTCAGATCGGCCAGCCTGCTGTTACAGGAGCGCGTACCCGATGAGGTTGAACTCTACAGCCCGCGTCGTCATTTTGAGTCCCATGAGGGAAGAATTAAGCCTGTGCGCTATGAACCGCGAATCTTCACGCATGCGGATACGCCGACCCCCGAGATACAATTATTGTCCAACGGGCATTACCATCTAATGATAACGCCAGGCGGTGGGGGATACAGTCGCTGGAACAACATCGCATTGACACGCTGGCGCAGCGACAGCACCCGTGATAACTGGGGAACGTTCTGCTATATCCGGGATCCGCTCACTGACGAGGTGTGGAGCAATACCTGTCACCCTCTGGGGGCCAGTGCGGACATCAGCGATGAAATCATCTTTACCGATGCGGGGGCCGAGTTCAGGCGCGTGCTCGGCTCGCTCAGCGTGAAAACCCGGGTTGTGGTCTCACCGGAAGATGACATCGAACTGCGTCGTGTCACCCTGATGCATCGAGGCCGAAGCCCACGAACACTCGAGCTGACGACCTATGCTGAAGTGGTGCTTGCCTCGGACATCAGCGATCAGGCACACCCGGCGTTCAGCAACCTGTTTATTCAGACGGAAGCCGATCCCAGGCATGATGCCATTTTGTGCCACCGGCGTGCACGCTCGCCGGATGAACAGAGCCCGTATCTGTTTCATATGATGGTGGTGCATGGCGATTGTTCAGAGAACGTTTCATTCGACACCGACAGAGCGGGATTCATCGGCCGGGGAAAAAGCCCGGCTGATGCCCAGGCGGTCAGCATGAACGGACCGCTCAGTAACACGTCCGGCGCCGTGCTGGATCCGATACTGTCGATACGCCACGCGATTACGCTCCAGCCCGGACAACCGGTGACCATTGATATCGTTTTTGGCGTCAGCGAAAACCGTCAGCAAAGCCTCGCGCTGATGGAAAAATACCGCGATCATCCTATCGCCGATCGCGTGTTTGAACTGGCCTGGTCCCACAGTCTGGTTGTGTTACGGCAGATGAATGCCAGCGAAGATGACGCAACTTTGTTCAACCGCCTCGCCAGCGCGGTACTTTATCCCTGTCAGGAACTGCGCGGTGACGAACAGGCCATCAGCCGAAACCGACGTGGTCAGTCGGGCCTGTGGGGTTGGGGGATCTCAGGTGATTTGCCGATTGTGCTGATCAGCCTGACCAGCGAGGAAAAAATTGCTTCTGTCACCACGCTGATTCAGGCACATCGCTACTGGCGACTGAAAGGGCTGGAGGTGGATCTGGTGATTCTTAATAACAGTCCAGGTGGCTACCAGCAGGCGCTGCAGACGCAGATTATGGATTTAATCTATGCCGGTTCTGAAGCCAGCTTGTTAGATAAACCCGGGGGGATTTTTGTCCGTAACGGTGATCATTTGTCTGCCGAAGACAAGCAGTTACTGATGAGCGTGGCCTGTCTGAGCCTGGACGATCGCGCTGACGGCATCAATGAACAACTTAACCAGCGTATTCACGCGACAAAAAAACGTGTCAGACCTTTTGTGCCCTCGGTGACGTCAGAGAGCAATCATCACGCCGACTGGATACCGGAAACTCACCTGTTGCGCCATTTCAACGGATACGGTGGCTTTTCTCAGGATGGTCGCGAGTATCAGATCCTGCTGAGAGAAAACCAACCGACGCCAGCGCCCTGGTCAAACGTGCTGGCAAACGAGAACTTTGGCAGCGTGATTTCTGAAGCAGGCCAGGCCTACAGCTGGTTCGAAAATGCGCACGAATATCGCTTAACGCCGTGGGAAAACGATCCGGTAAGCGATCGTAGCGGGGAGGCATTCTATCTGCGTGATGAAGAAAGCGGCGCATGCTGGTCACCCATGACCCTGCCCGTGCGCGGTCAGGGCGATTATCTTACCCGCCACGGTTTTGGTTACAGCGTGTTTGCCCACCGTGAAAATGGACTGGACAGCGAACTGACAGTCCTGGTGGACGAACAGGCGCCGGTTAAGCTTGCAATACTGAAGCTCAGCAACCATTCGGGCCGTACACGCAAATTGTCTGTCACCGGCTACGTGGAATGGACACTTGGGGCAACGCGCAACCACTCTGCTGCACATATCATCACGCATTCGCCCGGCCTCGCGGGGGGAAGTGCGGTCATGGCCAATAACTTCTACGGTGCTAATGGCGGGGAACGCACCGCCTTTTTCGCCGTTAACGATCCTCAGAGTACGGTAACGGGCGACCGCCGCGAGTTTATCGGGCGTAATGGTTCACTGCGCGCCCCGGCCGCCATGACGCTTCGCAGACTCTCGGGTAAAACGGGAGCCGGGCTTGATCCCTGTGCCGCGCTACAGTCGACAACCTCCCTTATTGACGGTGACCAGAAAACCTATGTTTTTGTCCTCGGCGTGGCCGATAACCCGGCACAGGCACAGGAAACGCTTGCCCGTTTTCTGCATGAGGATAATGCGCGTCAGGCGCTGAATCAGGTTCACCATTTCTGGCACAACGTGCTTGATAAGGTCGTTGTGCAGACGCCCGACAGCAGCGTTGATTTGCTGGTAAACGGCTGGCTGCTGTACCAGACATTAGCCTGTCGCATCATGGCGCGCAGCGGCTACTATCAGTCCGGTGGGGCATTTGGTTTCCGCGATCAGTTGCAGGATACGCTGGCGCTGAGCCACGTTGCACCGGAGCGACTGCGCAGCCAGATCCTGCTGTGTGCCTCACGGCAGTTTATTGAGGGGGATGTGCAACACTGGTGGCATCCTCCGCAGGGTAATGGCGTGCGAACCCGCTGTTCGGATGACTACCTGTGGCTTCCGCTTGCGGTTTGTCACTATGTGGATACAACGGGAGATACTGGCGTGCTGGCGCAGCAGATTCCCTATCTTGAAGGGCGTCCGCTCAAGCCCGGCGAAGAATCAGTTTATGATACGCCGGTTATCAGCCACCTCGAAGAGACGTTGTGGCAGCACTGCGTAAAAGCGATTGAGCGGGGGCTAAACTTCGGCCAGCACGGCCTGCCGCTAATGGGGGCAGGTGACTGGAATGACGGGATGAATCTGGTCGGTATTGAAGGCAAAGGTGAAAGCGTCTGGCTCGGCTTTTTCCTCTACGATATTTTGCAACGCTTTGCGGCGCTGGCTGAACAGCGCCAGGATGAACGCGTGGCAGCATTGTGCTATTCAGAAGCGCTGAGCCTGCAAAAAAATCTCGAATCTTACGCCTGGGATGGTGCATGGTATCTCCGCGGCTACTTTGACGATGGTACGCCGCTGGGGACAAGAGAATCGCAGGCGTGCTGGATCGATGCGATTGCACAAAGCTGGTCCGTTTTGTCCGGCGCAGCTGATCCAGTGCGCAGTGCGCAGGCTATGCAGTCACTCGACAGCTATCTGGTGGATAACGATGCAGGATTGATCAAGTTGCTAACGCCACCGTTTGATGGTCATGGTCCTAATCCCGGTTACATACAGGGTTATCTTCCGGGTGTGAGGGAAAACGGCGGGCAGTACACGCATGGCGCCATCTGGGCGGTCATGGCGTTTGCCCGGATGGGACAAAAAGCGCGAGCGTGGCAACTATGGTCAATGATCAATCCGGTAAACCACACGCTGCAGACTGAAGGCGTTAACATCTACAAGGCGGAGCCCTATGTGATGAGTGCAGATGTGTACAGCGTTGCACCTCATACCGGCCGTGCCGGGTGGAGCTGGTACACCGGTTCCGCAGGCTGGGCCTACCGTCTGGTGACTGAAGAGTTACTCGGAATAAAACGGCACGGAGAGACGCTGGTTATTCGCACTCACTTACCTGATGACTGGCCTTCGATCAGCCTGACCTATCAACACGGGGGCAGTCAGTATTACATTAGGATTTCTCGTCACGACGGTGAACCTCGAGTGACTATGGATGGCACGCTCCTGCCGGATGACAGCATTCCTTTGCGGGATGATGGACAAAATCACAATGTCGATATTATTCAGCGCTG